>OKRW01000351.1_pt1 | contig 47032 bp, 43 predicted proteins | sample 1601151 | NCBI WGS metagenome assembly OKRW01 (sample SAMEA3541471, study PRJEB24748) | human gut metagenome | biome: human gut; feature: human-associated habitat; material: faeces | place: China | collected 2012 | reverse complement strand
TAAAGCGGTACGCGAGCTGGGTTCAGAACGTCGTGAGACAGTTCGGTCCCTATCCATCGCGGGCGTAGGAAATTTGAAGGGAGCTGACCCTAGTACGAGAGGACCGGGTTGGACAGACCGCTGGTGAACCAGTTGTCCTGCCAAGGGCATAGCTGGGTAGCTAAGTCTGGAGAAGATAAACGCTGAAAGCATCTAAGCGTGAAGCGAACCTTAAGATGAGATTTCCAAGTAGCAATACGAGAGACACCAGAGAGAATAACTGGTAGATAGGTCAGGAGTGTAAGTGTGGTGACACATTGAGCGGACTGATACTAATAAGTCGAATACTTAGCCAAGAGGTAAGGAAAGCGAAGGAAGCGAGCTAGTCAGAGAAAAGAAAGTTACTGTGTAATTTTGAGGGAGCGAGAAGCAAACTCAAAGAAAGTAAATATCCTGGTGACGATAGCGAAGGGGTCACACCTGTTCCCATCCCGAACACAGAAGTTAAGCCCTTCAGCGCCGACAATACTTGCTGGTCTTTTGCTGGGAAGATAGGTCATTGCCAGGACATATACCACCTTGCTTGTGCAGGGTGGTTTTTTTGTATGTGAATTTGATTTCAAGAATAATATGTATTGACGTGCGTTACATCGCAGTGCTATACTTGAGGTAAGATATATTGCAGTGCGATGTAATTTTTCGAAAGGGGGTATGCTCATGGACCCGCATATCAAAAAGGTGTATGTGCCGATGACGGAGACGGGGTTTTATATTTTGCTTTGTTTGCGCAAAGAAGCGCATGGCTATCATATTGTTAAGGAAGTGGAAGCCTTGACGAAGGGGGCAGTGGTGATCACGCCGGGAACGCTTTATGGTAGTTTGTCGAAGATGGAGAAGGATGGCTTGATCCGATTTGTGCGTGAGGAACAAAAACGTAAGATCTATGTAATTACGGATCTTGGTCGTGAGGTATTGGATTTGGAGATGGGGCGTATCGAGCGATTATATAAAAATATGTTGGAGGTGAGAGATCATGAAAACAACGAAGCGAACGCTTAAGTTTTTCTCTGTAGCAGATTGGGAAGAAGAGGAAATTTATCTGAGAAAAATGCATCAACAGGGCTGGAAATTGGTAAGCGGCGGTATTGTTTATACGTTCGCGCGCTGTGAACCAGAGGATGTGATCTATCAGCTGGATTACAATGAGGCCTCGCATAAGGACAGCGAGGCATATCGGCAGATGTTTGCGGATTCCGGCTGGGAATATATCCAGGATTTTGCGGGATACAGCTATTTTCGCAAACCGGCAGCGGAGATGCAGGAGCACGAGGAAGGGATATTTTGTGACGATGCGTCTCGGCTTGAGATGGTAAAGCGTGTATGGAATGGGCGTATGATTCCGATTCTGGTGGTGTTCCTGTTGATCGTCATTCCGTACATCGCGACGGGGTTGATTGGTGGAAGTCTCGTATTAACGGCTTTATACTGGGTGCTTTTCCTGATGTACATTTATATTTTCATCCGTATGGGCATCAAATTCTGGCGGCTGCGGGAAAGATTTCGATGAAAATGAAGGCTTGCAATGCTTGAAAAAGGTGTTGCAAGGCTGTTTGGTTGCAGTCTGTGCTTGGAAGGGTGGCGGCGTTGAGGCTACTATATGTAGCGTTTTATGGTGGTGAAAGGGGCGGGTATAGGGATTGACTCCGTAAACCAAGTGGATTTTGAGTACTCGAGAAATATAATATGTGCACAATCCATGGACAAAAATAGCCCGTGGAGATTAACTGCAAGAGAAAAAGTGTTGCATATAGGACTTGCAATAAATGCGTTGGATTTTTGTCGAATGACGAAATTGAATAAAACAATCCCTTAAAATGGCGGGTTGACGATAAGTGAAAAAATACAGTTTAGCGACATGTGACATAAATACGATAAATGCAACCTATTTTTCTGTCTCTTGTAGACGGACAGGCGAATCTATTCCTGGGATAAGTCTTGTCAATGCAAAAATAGTGTGCTATCTTAATAGTGTACTAAGTTGCTAGTGAACTTCGGAACGGCAACGACATCATCAATGTTTTTTGTATGTTTTATTGTTAAACAATGTTGGCACCATCGCGAGATGGTGAAACGTTAAATTTTTAAGGAGGCAATATAATGGCAGAAAAACAGAAAATGACCCCTAGTGAAGCTATTGTTGAACAGCTCAGAATGGAAGGCGTTGAATACTGCGCAGGTATCGTAGGTTCCGCTTTCATGGACATGCTCGACTTATTCCCAGCTGCCGGCATTCGTTTCATCGCTTGCCGCGACGAACACACCGCTGGCCACATGATGGACGCTTACAACCGTGTAACCGGTAAAGTTGGTGTCTGCACCGGTCAGAACGGCCCTGGTATCACCAACCTCGTTACTTCCGTTGCTACCGCTTATCAGGCTCACAGCCCAGTGCTGATCATCGGTCCTTCCGCTGGTTCCGCTTCTGTTGGTTGGGACGGTTTCCAGGAAGTAGATCAGGTTCCTATCTTCAAGCCTATCACCAAGAAGGCTTTCCAGATCCCTCATCCAAGCCGTGCTGCTGACTGCGTACGTACCGCATTCCGCACCATGTATGCAGAACGTGGTCCTGTTTACCTCGATGTTCCACGTGACTACTTCTATGGCGAAGTTAACGACTTCATCCTCCCTCCAGAACAGTATCGTTCTACCTCTGGTCTGATTCCAGATGCAGAATCCCTGAAGAAGGCTGCTGAAGTTATCCTCGCTGCTAAGAAGCCTGTTATCATCAACGGCCGTGGCGTTGTTGACTCCGACGCTGTAGACGTAGTTGCTGAAATCGCTGAATACCTCAGCTGCCCAGTTGCTACTTCTTACCTCCACAACGACGCTTTCCGTTACAGCGACCCACATTGGGTAGGGCCTATCGGTTACATGGGTTCCAAGGCTGCTATGTACAGCATCAAGGAAGCTGACGTAATCATCGCTATCGGTTGCCGTCTGTCCTACTTCGGTACCCTGCCACAGTACGACATCAAGTACTTCCTGCAGGATGGTTCCCAGAAGATCGTTCAGATCGACGTTAACGCTAACCAGATCGCACGTACCCATCCAGTTGAAGTTGGTATCGTAGGCGACGCTCGCGTTACCGCTGAAGGTCTCCTCGCTCTGCTGAAAGAAGCTGGCGATCGTCCAGTTGACGAAGCTCGCATGGCTGACATCAAAGCAAAGAGAGACGCTTGGGAAGCTGAAATTGAAGAACTCGCTATGGAAGAACCTGAAGAAGGTACCATCCATCCACGTCGTCTGCTCTTCGAAATGTGCAAAGTTAAACCTGAAGATTGCATCGTAACCACCGACATTGGTAACGTTTCTTCTACCGCTAACAGCTACCTGAAGTTCAACGCTCCACGTCTCCACGTTGCTTGCTTGACCAATGGTAACACTGGTTTCGCTCTCCAGGCTGCACTCGGTGCTAAGCTCGGCTGCCCAGATCATCACGTAATGTCCCTCGCTGGTGACGGTGCTTGGGGTATGTCCTTCTACGAAATCATGACTGCTGTTCAGGAAAACCTCCCTGTTCTGGCTGTTGTATTCCGTAACAACGCATGGTGCGCAGAAAAGAAGAACCAGGTTGACTTCTACAACAACCGTTTCGTCGGCTGCGACATCCAGGCTCCATCTTGGGCTGAACTCGCTCGCGTAATGGGCGCTGAAGGCTTCTACCTCGATAAGGTTGAAGACATCCAGCCAACCTTCGAAAAAGCTTTCGAAATCTCCATGACCAAGCCAGTTGTTGTCGAAGCACGTGTCGATGGCACCAAGCTTGCTCCTCCATTCCGTAAAGACGCTCTGCATCTCCCAACTCGTTTCTTGCCAAGATACGAACATCTCGATGCTAAGCACTTCAACGACTAATTCTCGTTGATTTTACCAAGTATATATAGCGTCAGGCCTATAGGGTGACGTCTTTCGGCCACCATATTTACAAGGCGTGAATATGGTGGCCGTTTATTTTGTAAAAATGGAGGCGTGACACTTGAAGACCGCACGTAAAAAAGAAAGCATCACCCGCAGTAAATGTACCAGTATTCCAAAGCCATTTTCTCCGATCCCGGTCATGTATCAGAACAAGGCGGATGGACATCTTGTTTGGGATGTGCTCGGAGATGGCACGCTTGCCAATTCTTTGGGCGAGGACTGGAAAGAGGTAGCGCCAAAGCTGCCTGGTGAAAGCGAAAAATATACGATCCGTTATTCCATCATCGGTGGTAAAGACAACCATGCGTTTGATGTTTGGGTGGAAGGCGCTGAAGCCGGAAATCACGACATCGAATGGATCTATGTGCGCTCGGTGATGGGTGGTCAGATCAAAATGATCAAACCAGAGCGTGATGCGCATGTGCTTTTCGCTATGGCTGAAGATGATGCGTATATGTTTTGCACGAACGATCCTTGCATCATGTGTTCTTTCGGCTGCAAGATCGGCTTTGAGTTCTTTGCTTATTCCAGAAGCGAAGGGCTTTTGAAGAACGCTGTGCAAATCGTTTACTCGAAGCAAAATCCTCATAACAATCCACTTATCTGAAAGGAAGTAATCACTAATGGCTTACGAACTGCCAAAATTTACCCGTGAAGAAGTTCTCGATATGGACCATCGCTATAACATGCATTCCTGGTCCGCTCAGAAAAAACTGAACAAAATCATCCCTGTTGAAAAATCCGAAGGCATCTACTTCTGGGATTACAACGGCAAGAAGTACTATGACATGAGCTCCCAGCTCGTTAACATGAACCTTGGCCATCACAACCAGTACATCATCGATGCCATCAAAGAACAGGCTGAACAGCTCTGCTTCATCGCTCCTGGTCAGTCCGTTGGTATCCGTGCTGCTCTCGCTAAGAGAATCGTTGAAAAGGCTCCAGAAGGCATGAGCCGCGTATTCTTCTGCAACGGTGGTGCTGACTCCAACGAAAACGCCATCAAGATGGCTCGTCTGGCAAGCGGCAAGGGCAAGATCCTGTCCATGTATCGTTCTTACCATGGTGCTACCATCGTAGCTGGTAACGTTTCCGGTGACGGTCGTCGTTTCTCCGCTGAAATCGGTGGTAACGCTCCTGGCGTTGTTCACTTCCATGGCCCATTCCCATATCGTGAAGAAATCAACTTCGCAAGCGAAGCTGAAGAAACCAAATATCACCTCACCATGCTTGAAAAGACCATCATCGCTGAAGGTCATGACAAGATCGCTGCCATCATCCTCGAAACCGTCGTTGGTGCAAACGGTGTTATCATGTATCCAGAAGGCTACCTCGCTGGCGTTCGCGCTCTCTGCGACAAGTATGGCATCTTCATGATCTGCGACGAAGTCATGGCTGGTTTCGGTCGTACCGGCGAATGGTTCGCTATCCAGAACTGGGGCGTATCCCCTGACATGATCACCTTCGCGAAGGGCGTTAACTCCGGCTATGTACAGCTCGGTGGTATCGTCATGAACGAAAAGGTTGCAAGCCATTTCGACGAAAACGTTCTCGGCTGCGGCCTGACCTACCAGGGTCATCCACTCGCTTGCGCAGCTGGTTATGCTTCCATGGATTACTTCGATGATCACAACGTTCTTGAAAACGTTAAGAAGCAGGGCAAAGTTCTCGGCGAAATCCTCGAAGAAATGAAGGAAAAACACCCATGCGTTGGTGACGTTCGTTACATCGGTCTCTTCTCCGCTATCGACCTCGTTAAGAACAAAGAAACCAAAGAACCAATCGACGAATACGGTCTTGGCAACCCTAACCAGGCTGCTGTCATCGCTAAGTGCAAAGAACTCGGCTTCTACACCTATGGCCGTGACAACGTTGTCCAGGTTTGCCCTCCACTGATCATCACCGAAGAAGAACTCCGCGAAGCTATGAAGATCCTCGACGAAGTTCTGACCTGGGCTGACGAACAGTTCTGCAAATAATCTTAACACGTTAAGATAAGTGCTACGAGGCGCTCCCGCATTGCGAGGGCGCTTTTTCAGTGTGTAAACAAAAAAACACCTCAACGACCGAGTGGTGAATCGGTCATTGAGGTGTTTTTGTTTATGATCGTTCGAGGATGCGGCGGAGACGAGTGGTGAGGGTCTCCGGTTCGGGATCTGTCATGCTGGCGCTCATGAGACAAGCGGCTGCCGGATGGATTGGGAGTAAGAAGGGCAGGGTGTCTGAGGTGATGCCGCCGATGGCATAGACAGGAATGGTGCAGGCGCGAACGATTTCATCAAGTGCGGCGGTGCCTCGTGGTGGAAGACCCGGCTTGCACGGTGATGTGAAAATGTGGCCGTAGGTGACGGTGTCGGCGCCGAGTTTTTGGGCAGTGAGGGCTTCCTCGAGACTGTGCACGGAAACGCCGATGTTGTCAAAATCCTGCGGCAGGGGCGCGGCGATCGCTTCTGCGAAGGATAGCTGCAGATGAGAGATGCCGAGCTGGCGCGCCTGTTCCGCGTTGCCGCGTAGAATCAGCGGCACGCCGCAGCGTTCGGCGATTGGCACGAGAGGGGCTGCAAAGCGGATGAGCGCCTCATCGGAAAGATCTTTTTCACGGATGAGCAGGGCGTCAGGACGACCGGCGAGCAGCCGCGAGAGATAGTCGTGGGCGTCGCCCCGGATGCGGCGCCGTTCGGTGACGTAGATGAGTTTCATCGCGATTAGCCGACGTGGATGTAGTCGGTGTAGACAGGCTGCAGGCCTTTTTCGAGCAGGGCCTGATGCACTTCGTCGACGCTGCGTGGATCGGAAATATCGAACTGAGCGTCGGTCTGCGTCTCGTCCTCGGTATGGCCGCCAACATCGGTGTGAACGCCGGCAGAGATTTTAGTGGCGCAGATGTCCACAGCGGCGTCGCGGAATCCCTGGCGCTCGCGGGTGGAGATGGTCATGCTGATCTGTGGATGATAGATGCGCTGCGCGCACATGATCTGCAGGAGCTGCGTTTCGTGCACAGCGTCGGTGATGTGTTCGCGGGCATCGGATTCTTCTTCATTGACAAACGGACGGATGCGTGGCACGCTGATGGCGAGGTCGGCTTCAGGGAATTTCTGCTGAGTGAGCTCGATGTGCAGGCCGGTGGCGAAAGCGTCCTTACGGAAATCGTCGGAAAGCCCCAGGAGCGCACCAAAGCCAGCGCCGCGGAAACCGCCCATGAGGGCGCGTTCCTGCGCGTAGAAACGGTATGGCAGGCTGCGTTTGTTGCCGCGGAGATGGACTTCGGCATATTTTACAGGATCGTAGGTTTCCTGGAAAACAGTGACGAAGTCGGCGCCGCATTCGTGGAGATATTTGTAATCGGCGACGTTGGCTGGATAGATCTCGATGCCGACGGTGGAGAAGCGTTCAGCGGCGAGCTTAATGGCTTCGCCGATCCATTCCACGCTGCTCATACGCTGGGATTCGCCGGTGAGGATGAGGATATCCTGCAGACCGGTGGCTGCAATGGTGTCGAGCTCTTTCACGAGATCGTCGTGGGAAAGGGCGCTGCGCTTGATCTTATTGGAGCAGTTGAAACCGCAGTAGATGCAGCCATTGTCGCAATAATTGGCAATGTACAACGGCGTGAAGAGGGAGACGCTGTTGCCAAAACGTGCGCGGGTGATAGCCTGGGCCTTTTGTGCCATTTCTTCAATATATGGTTCGGCAGCAGGAGATAAGAGCGCTTTGAAATCTTCTAATGAGCACTCATCGTTTGCGAGCGCTCTTTCGACATCCGCGCTCGTATAGCTGTCTGGATCGTACGCCTTTACGGCGTCGAGTACGGTATTGAGGGTGGTTGGATCGAGTTCGTCCATGCCCTCGCGATAAGTCATAACATCCCAAGTTTCTGCGATCATTTTTCAGTCCTCCAAAAATCCGGTGAGTGGGCTGGATGCGCTGGCTTTATCTGTCAGCACACGGCCAGGTTTAGCGAGATAAGCGAGACGACCAGCTTGGGTGGCCAGTCCGAAAGCGCGCGCCATCATGCGAACGTCGCCAGCGGTGGCGATGGCTGTGTTGCACATGATCGCGTCAGCGCCCATTTCCATGGCTTCAGCAGCCTGGCTTGGTTTGCCAATGCCGGCATCGACAATAATCGGAAGGTCAATGTTTGCGATGATCTCAGCGATCTCTGCTTTGTGCACAAGGCCGCGGTTGGTGCCGATCGGCGCAGCCAGCGGCATGACAGCAGCGGCGCCGGCATCGACCAGCGCTTTTGCTGTGTCGAGATCCGGGAACATATATGGCAACACCACAAAGCCGCGTTCAGCGAGCATTTTTGTGGCGCGGACTGTTTCGGCGTTGTCCGGGAGCAGCCAACGGCTGTCGTTGATGACTTCCACCTTGACCCAGTTGCCACAGCCCATGGCACGGGAAAGCTCTGCGATACGCACAGCCTCTTCGGCGTTGCGCGCTCCGGAGGTGTTTGGTAGAAGCGTTACACCTTCAGGAATATGCGAGAGAATGTCTTCCGCGCCATCAGGATTGGCACGGCGTAGCGCCAGCGTGATGATTTCGCCGCCGCCTTCTTCGATAACAGCAGTGATAAGATCAAGGGAGAATTTTCCGCTCCCGAGAATGAGGCGGCTGGTGAATTCCTTGCCGCCAAGATGTAAGAGATCGTTCATTGATCATTCGTCCTTTCAAAAATAAGAGCACATAAGAGCAGTTTTAAGAGCACTATGGCGTCGGTTCGCCGAGCAACAGCCGCATCACCATCGTCGCCTGCGCGCTCGCGCAGAGTCCCACGCGCGGCGCCATCAGACCGATGCCTTCTTCGCCTTCGCTGGTGCCGTCGCCAGTCATGTAAAGCCGGGGGAGAACGCGTTTAGTCACGATCGCATTGCCTGATCCATAGCCAGCCATGCCGCTGGCGCCGACAAGCGTTGCGTCTGGCAATTCACTGAGCACCGATTGTGTGAGCAGCGCTTTCGTTTCCGGTCGGTCCACACATTCGCAGATGATCGGCCAATGCGCCAGTAGAGAAGCAATGTTATCACCGTCCAACCAGACAGAGCGCGTTTCCACCGCTGTCAGCGGTGCGCACTCCGCAAGCGTTGATGCCAGCGCATCCGTTTTGCGCTGGCCAATCTGGCTGGCAAAATAGTGCTGCCTTGCCAGATTCGTTGGATCGACCACATCGCCATCGATAAGCAAAAGCCTGCCCACGCCAAGACGCCCCAGCTCCAACGCCACCAGCGAGCCCAGTCCTCCGAGCCCGCAGATCGCTACCGAGCCTGCCTGCAGCCGGTCCATTACATCGCGCCCATAACGCGCATCGTAGATCGCCCGCCAAAGCGCAGGTGATGGCCGCTTGTCCGCAGCGAAGAGCAGCACATCGTCTCCTTCGATGACCATTTGCTGCCAGGGGCGCGCGTGACCGTTTACGATCAGCGTGTCGACAGCATCTGTGCGTAGATCCGCGTAGGTTTCGGCTGCTGTCGTGACTGGTGCGCCGTTTAAGCGAATCGTCTTTTCAACCACCGCCGACAAACTGCACCACCTCCAGACTGTCATCGTCTGCGAGCAGCGTTTCCGCAAAATGTTCGCGCGTGATGATCGCGCCGTTGCGCTCCACCACAACGCGCTGCACATTAAATCCAGCCTGCGAGAGATACGACAGGAGATCCAGCGGCTCCGAGAGCCGCACATCTTTACCATTGACGCGCATGTTCTTCCTCCTTTGCACAAAAAAAGACACAATGAAATAAACGCCCTTTTGGTGGTGTTCTCCATTGTGTCTAAAATATTTCGTTGTTGAGCATAGAATAGCATAGCGCGCAAAGATTTTCAAGCCCTTGCAAGAAATTTCATTGATGGGTACCATCTTAGAACCATTCATTGGAATTATTCCCTGTAAGAAAGTAGGGTATTTCTGTAGAAAAATTATTTCCAACTGAGCAGCTGGCGCGTATAATAGAATAAGATAAAACATACAGGAGGGATCATCTATGACCATTTATCATAATATCACAGAACTTGTCGGCCACACACCAGTCGTAGAACTTGCTAAATTTGCCCGCGAACAAGGCGCAAATGCGCGCATTTTTGCCAAGCTGGAAGCTTATAATCCAACCGGCAGCATGAAGGACCGCGTTGCACTTGCCATGATCCGCCAGGCAGAGGCAGATGGCAAGCTTGCTCCTGGCGGCACGATCATCGAACCAACCAGCGGCAACACCGGCATTGGTCTTGCGGCGATTGGCGCGTATCTTGGCTATCGCGTCATCATCGTGATGCCGGATTCTATGACGGTGGAACGCCGCAAACTGATGCAGATTTACGGGGCTGAGCTGGTGCTGACGCCGGGCGCGCAAGGCATGAGCGGCGCCATCGCCAAAGCCGACGCGCTTGCTCAGGAGATCCCGGGCGCCATCGTCGCCGGACAGTTTGAAAATCCAGCAAACCCACAAGCCCACATCGACACCACCGGTCCAGAGCTTTGGCAGCAGATGGAAGGTCAGATCGACATTCTTGTTGCCGGTGTCGGCACCGGCGGCAGCATCAGCGGCACAGGACGCTATCTCAAGGATCAGAACCCAGCGATCAAAGTTGTTGCCGTCGAGCCAGCCAGTTCTGCCGTGCTCAGCGGTGGCCAGGCTGGTCCACACGCCATCCAGGGCATTGGCGCAGGGTTCGTGCCAAAAGCTCTCGATACCACGATCTACGACCAGATCATTCCTGTGAGCAACGAAGACGCCCTTGCCATCGTCGGCTCCCTAGCGCGCAGCGAAGGCCTCTTCATGGGCATCTCCTCAGCAGCCGCCCTCATCGGCGCGCTCGAAGCGGCAAAACAGCCTGAAAATGCCGGCAAAAATATCGTCGTTCTGCTTCCAGATACCGGCATGCGCTATCTCTCGACAGAAGAAATCTTTGCATAAATATGTTGAACAAAAAGCAGTCTTCACATCGAGGCTGCTTTTTCTGAATATACATGTTGGAAGTTGGGAGCAGCATGCTGTAGGAAAAATTTTTATGGCATTTCTTATGTTTTGCTATCCAGATTAGTAAGATGTGTTATAATATTGTGTGTCTTTCCGCACAAGAAGTGTAGGAAGTGGATTCCAAGATAGAGTCTGTTGGTGACTATATGGTTATCGACAGACTTTTTTATTGACATGATTTTCTAAATTCTTCAAAATAGAATTACAAAGGAGGCGCTGATCATGAAGTACTTTGCACACAAACGAACTTTAGAAGATGGGACCATAGAGCGGCAAACATTGGTAGATCATAGCAGACGAGCAGCGGAATATGCAGAAGCATGCACGGAGAAAATTGCCCTTGGGAAAACTGGATATTTGGCGGCTTTGTGTCATGACCTCGGTAAATTTAAAAATGAATTCCAAAACTATCTCGAAGAGGGAGACGAACGCAAGCGAGGGTCGGTGAACCATACGTTTGCAGGCTGCCGGTTTATGTTTGAACAATTCCATGGTGAAAAAACGGAACGCGTAGAAGATCTGACGGCAGAAATTTTGGCTTATGCGATTGGCGCGCATCATGGACAGTTTGACTGTGTGAATATCGACGGAGAATCAGGCTTTGATTATCGACAAGCAAAGCGTGGAATATTTTATACGGAAAGCTGTCAGAACTTTTTGGAAGAGTGTGCAGGGAAAAAAGAAATTTCTGAGCTGTTTAATCAAGCCAACGTAGAAATTTCAACTAAATTCGGGATGCTTGTAAATATGGCGAAAGAGAACCACGATAGCCATGGTGAAGAAATAGGTTTTTATGTGGGGCTTTTGGCACGCTTGATATTATCCTCTGTTGTTGAGGGGGATCGGCGAGATACAGCTGAATTTATGGATGGAGTAAATCTCGAACCTATAGACGCTGTGAAATCAGATGTTTGGAAAAAGTGCCTGGATTATATGGAGACCAAACTGGCTGATTTTCCGCAAAAGACTGAACTGCAACGAGCGCGTATGGATATTTCTAATCAATGTCGTAAGATGGCCCCAAATAAAGGTGGTATCTATCGATTAAATGTACCAACTGGTGGGGGCAAAACGTTAAGTGCGTTGCGTTACGCTTTGGCGCATGCTGAAAAATGGAATAAAGATCGAATTATATTTGTGACACCACTGTTAGCAATCCTTGAGCAGAATGCAAAGATTATTCGAGACTATATTGGCGACGATAACTTGATACTGGAACATCATTCCAATGTTATTAAAGAAAATAACAGCGAATACAATGAACTGGATCTTAACGAACTGGCGATGGAAAACTGGCAGAAACCTGTTATTATCACGACAATGGTACAGCTGCTTAATACGATGTTCAAGGGAAAAATGAGTAATGTTCGCCGTTTTCATTCGTTGGCAAATGCAGTGATTGTCATTGATGAAGTTCAGACTGTTCCTATGCATATGCTCTCGTTATTTAATTTGACGATAAATTTCTTGTCAGAAGTATGTGGAACGACGTTTTTACTTTGTTCTGCTACGCAACCATGTTTTGAACGTGCGCTGCATCCAATGCTGCCACGTATAAATGATGTTGTGCCATATCAAGCAAAGATCTGGAATGCATTTGAACGCACGAAGATCATCGATATGGGTGCAAAAAAGATGGATCAGATACCTGAGTTGCTGGAAACATTGTTGGAGAATAACGACAGCATGCTTATAATATGTAATAAAAAAATGGAAGCTGCTTTTTTGTATGAGGCAATGAAAAAAACTCAGGGCAACATCTTTCATCTATCGGCTTCCATGTGCACCGAACATCGGCGAAGAACTTTGGATGAGATATACAGATCCTTGGAATCTGGGAATCAAAAAACAATCTGCGTGTCAACACAAGTGATCGAAGCAGGGGTAGATATTTCTTTTTCTTGCGTGGTGAGATTGTTGGCCGGGATGGATAATATTGTGCAATCAGCAGGACGTTGTAATCGTAATGGCGAAAGCAAAGAATTGGCGCCGGTGTATGTGGTAAATTGCTCTGATGAAAATCTCGGACGTTTAAAGGAGATACAGCGAGGGAAGGAAGTGAGCCTAGCGCTGCTGCAGGCATATGCTAAAGATCCTGAAAAATTTCAAGAAAATTTAGAATCAGATAATGCAATTAACTGGTATTATCGAAAACTATATGATACTATGATATCAGAGGAAGGGAATGAGCAGGATTACATCATCCAGAAGGAAAGAAACACGCTGTTTTCGCTACTTGCGACAAATAGCAAACACACTGCGCAAATAGAGGGAAGATATTTTCTGAATCAAGCCTTTAAAACAGCTGGAAATATCTTTCAAGTGTTTGATGAAAATGGTGTAGATGTTGTCGTTCCGTTTGGAGAAGGCGTTGATTTGATTCGAGAGCTCGAGGATGAGAAATGGCTGACGATCTCCTATTTAAAAGATTGGTCGCAACGGGCGAAAAATTACACAGTTTCGCTTTATGATAATCAGTTGCAACAACTGCGTTATTATTTGCGAGAAGTGAATGGAATTCTGGTTTTATCTGAGGAGGCGTATGATGATCATTTAGGCGTACATGAAAAAGATGAATTGATTCTTTTGGAGGTGTGATGATGAAAAATACGGTATATCCCAACATTGTGGAATTTGAAGTGTCAGGAGACTATGGACTATTTTCTGATCCGATCACGCGTATAGGTGGAGAAAAATCCACCTATCAAATTCCAACTTATGAAGCGCTTAAAGGTATCCTGATGTCAGTGTATTGGAAGCCTACTTTGATTTGGATTATTGATGCTGTGCGAATTATGAATCCAATCCAGACCGAAGTAAAGGGCATTCGACCGATCAAGTATTATGGCGGAAACGACCTGGCCTATTATACTTACTTGAAGGACTGCCGCTATCAGGTGCGTGCACATTTTGAATGGAATGAAAATCGTCCAGAACTGGCACAGGATCGTAATGAGAACAAGCATCACGAGATCGCGAAAAAAATGATTCGAAAAGGCGGTAGGCGAGATGTTTTTCTGGGAGCACGTGAATGTCAGGGTTATGTGGAGCCTTGCCAATTTGGAGAAGGGGAAGGTGCGTATGATAACCTTGCGGAACTGTCATTTGGCTTGATGTATCACGGCATCACGTATGCTGATGAGGCTTATTCTAAAGAGACCGAGGGTAAAATGACAGTACGTTTTTGGAATCCTGTGATGAAAAAGGGAGTTATCGAATTTCCTCGACCGGAAGAATGTGTTCTCCAGAAAACCGTTCGAGAGATGGATATGAAATCATTTGGACATGAAACAAAGAATTTTAGTGGATTAGGTGAGTTTGAGGAGGTGAAATAATGGGATTATTGCAACAAGCGGTTAAGACATATGATGAACTGGAAAGGCATAATCATGTAGGTAAAGTAAATAATGGTGGGGTACCTTTAGCCCCGATATCTCATATGATTACGCGTGCTGATCTGGAGATTACACTGGATATGGAAGGATACTACGTGTCTTCTCGTTTGGTGGACAAAAGTGATCCTAAGATCATCATTCCAGTGACGGAAAGCTCTTCTGGAAGAACGAGTGGAGTATGTGCGCACCCATTGTGTGATCAGTTGTCTTATCTGGCACCGAATAATGAAAAAAAATATCAAGCATATCTTAGCCAACTAGAACAATGGGCATCTTCTCAATACACGCATCCAAAATTAAACCCCATTCTTATTTACGTAAAACACGGTACCATTTTGAAAGATTTGGAGAATGCCGGAATCATAGAATTAAACGATAAAGGTCAGCCTAAGAACGAAAAAATGCTGGTTTGCTGGCGCGTGCAAAACAGTGGAGAAGATGAGGCGTGTTGGAGTGATCCGTCACTGTTTCAATCTTTTATTGATTACTATGACAGTTTATTTATTGATGAGAAAAAGAACTTTTGCATGATCACAGGAAAAAGCGCTCGGGCAGCGATACAGCATCCAAAGGGAATCGTAGCGTTAAATGGGAATGCTAAGTTGATTTCATCAAATGATACCAGTGGATTTACCTATCTCGGGCGATTTACTGAGGCAGATCAGGTCGTTGAGATCAGTTATGAAGCTTCACAGAAAGCGCATAGTGCGTTGCGGTGGTTGGTTGCAAACTATGGTGTCTCTATAGGAGGGCGTACTTTTGTTTGTTGGAATCCTACTTTGAGAGAAATTGCTAGCCCATTTTATTCGCTTGTTAAAGATCTGGAAGTTGCCGTTGAACCAGAAGATTATAAAAAACAATTACAAGATACGTTGAATGGCTGGCAGACAGCATTAAAACCAAATGATCGTACTGTAATTGTGGCCTTTGATGCGGCAACAAGTGGCCGTTTGGCGTTAACTTATTATAATGAATTGCAGGAGTCGGATTTTCTTCAGCGATTATTTGATTGGGACGAAAAATGTTGCTGGTATAATAATCAGTTTGGCATTCAGTCACCTGCTTTGAGGCAGATTGTAAATTGCGCTTTTGGTACACAACAGGGAGATCGTCTAAAAACAGATGATCGTGTGATGGGTGGACAGGTGCAGCGATTGTTGGCATGCCGCATCGATCAAGCGAAGATGCCTGCAGATACTATGCGTGCCTTAGTACATCGTGCATCGATGCCACAGGCCTATGATAATAAAATATGGCGACAAATCTTGTTTGTTGCTTGCGCAGTGGTAAGAAAATATCGCTATGATTTAGGGGAGGAATGGAGCATGAGCTTGGATGTAGATAAATTGGATCGAAGTTATCAATTTGGGCGATTGTTGGCAGTCATGGAAAAGATTGAAAAGGATAATGACAAGGAAAGAGAAACCAATGCGATTCGTCTACTGTCTGTATATACACGCAGACCGTACCAGACTTTTAAAGTAATCTATGAAAGGATTCGTGTTCCATATTTATCAAAATTGCCTTATGGCATTCAGACAAATTATCAGAAGTTGCTAGAGGAGATTATGGCACATATTTCAGCACTAGGACTTTCTGATGAGGAATTAAATCGTCCGCTTAAAGAAACCTATTTGATGGGATACTATTTGCAGCAAAATGAATTATATAAATCAAAATCAGAAAAAATGGAGGAAGAAAACGATGACTAATTTAAATCATAAAATTGATTTTGTAGCGATCTTGAGTGTTGAGCGTGCAAATGCGAATGGTGATCCGTTGAATGGCAATCGTCCACGGGTAGATTACAATGGTTTCGGAGAAATGTCAGATGTTTGCATTAAAAGAAAAATTAGAAATCGTATGCAAGATTTAGGACAATCAGTATTTGTACAATCTGAGGATCGTTGTGATGATGGGTTTGGAAGTTTAAGTGAACGTGCATCTGCAACGATGAAGGGCATCAAGGACCGTGAAGAATACGCACGAATTGCTTGTGAAAAATGGTTGGATGTTCGTGCTTTTGGGCAAGTTTTTGCGTTTAAGGATACAAAGGGGATGTCTGTAGGTGTACGTGGGCCAGTATCCATTCATCAGGCGGTGAGTGTATCTCCGATCGAGATTGAATCATTGCAAATCACAAAGAGTGTAAATGGTGAGAAAAGTGATAAGGGACAGCGTACGTCGGACACCATGGGCATGAAACACTTTGTTCGTTTTGGCGTTTATCTGCTGAAAGGTTCCATTAATGTGCAACTTGCTGAAAAGACCGGGTTTTCCCAGGAAGATGCCAATGTGATTAAAGAATGCCTGCGAACCTTATTCATCAATGACGCTTCTTCAGCTCGGCCGGATGGATCTATGGAAGTGAAGCGCGTATATTGGTGGGAGCATAATTGTAAAGATGGGCAGTATTCATCTGCAAAAGTGCATCGTTCAGTTAAAATTGAACCAAAAGAAGATGTTCAGATTCCAGAATGTTATGAGGACTATAATGTGACAATTGCGGCATTGCCAGGATTAGTTCCCGAGGTGATCGATGGAATATAATGAAGAGGATTATTTGCAGTTATCTGGGTTGCAGCATTTTATTTTTTTGTCGACGTCAATGGGCGCTGATCCACATTGAAAAACAATGGGAAGAAAATGTCAGGACTATTGAAGGAAGGATTTTGCATGAACGCGCACACGATGCCTCACAGAGAGAACGACGAGGAGATTTGATCATTACGCGAGATATGCGTGTGTATTCAAGGAGCTTGGGAATTAGTGGGGCTTGTGATGTCGTAGAATTCAGACGTTCGAAAACTGGAATTTCATTGGCAGGGGTGGAAGGAAACTTTCAACCCTGCCCAGTGGAATATAAAAAAGGTCGACCACGGGATGATCATGCCAATGATGTGCAGCTTTGTGCACAAGCAATGTGTCTGGAAGAGATGCTTTGCTGCACAATTCCGGAAGGCGTTTTATATTTTGGAGAAACACGAAGACGAGTGAAAGTACCACTTACCCAGGAACTTAGGGATGAAGTGAGAAACGCTGCAACAGAAATGCATCAATTGTATCAACGTAAACACACTCCGAAAGTAAAACGGACAAAAGCGTGTAATGCCTGTTCCTTAAAAGAAATCTGCTTGCCAATTTTAATGAAGAAAAAATCGGTGAACGCATACTATAAAGCACATTTGGAGGACGAGAGATGAGGAAGTTGTTAAATACACTCTTTGTAACCTCGGAAAATGCTTATCTAACGTTAGATGGTGAGAATATTGTTGCAAAAGAAGGAAGTGAAGAAATTGGTCGATTCCCTTTTGTAAATTTATCTGACGTAATTTCTTTTTCTTATGCTGGGGCTTCTTCAGCCCTAATGGGTGCCTGCGCGGAACGTAAAATCGGATTATCGTTTTGCACACCGAGCGGTCGCTTTTTAGCACGCGTAACAGGAAATGGAAAAGGGCAAAATGTATTGCTGCGAAGAGCTCAATATCGCCTTGCAGATGATTTGTCGCGGAGCTGTGAAGTTGCAAAAAACTTTATTTTTGGCAAACTTTATAATGCGCGATGGAGTATAGAAAGAACGCGTCGTGACCATCCACAAAGAATTTCCCAAGATAAATTTCAAAATGCTTCAGAAACCCTTCAAGGTATTCTTCCTAATGTCTATATGGAAACAGATTTAGAAGCCTTGCGTGGTTGGGAAGGCGCAGCATCTAAAGTTTACTTTAGCGTGTTCGACGATATGATCTTGCGAGACAAGAACAACTTCTTTTATCACGAAAGAAATCGACGCCCACCATTGGATAATGTTAATGCAATGTTGTCATTTTCCTATATGCTTTTAGAGCACGATTGCGCAGCAGCGTTAGAAAGTGTTGGTTTGGATTCTTATGTTGGGTTTATGCATCGAGATCGTCCTGGAAGGGAATCATTGGCGCTAGATTTAATGGAAGAATTAAGACCGTGTTTTGCGGATCGATTTGTATTAACTTTGATTAATAATCAGGTAATAAATGCCGATGATTTTATTACTGCTGAAAATGGGGCAGTACGGATGACAGATCAAGCACGAAGCACATTTTTTAAGCAGTGGAGAATTCGTAAAAAAGATGAATTAAAGCATCCTTATCTGGAAGAAAAAATTTCATGGGGACTGGTTCCATATGTACAGGCGTTGTTACTTGCACGATATTTACGTGGTGATTTGGATGGCTACCCAGCTTTTCTGTGGAAGTGAGGTAAATACAAAATGATGGTGCTAATAACATACGATGTTAACACAACCGATGCTTCAGGAAAAACTAGATTAAGAAAAATAGCGAAACAGTGCGTCAATTATGGGCAACGCGTGCAAAACTCTGTTTTTGAATGCAATCTAGATGCAGCACAGTGCAAACAACTACAGCGGACTCTGTTAAAGCTTATGGATGATAAGAAAGATAGTTTGAGATTCTATTACCTTGGAAATAAATATAATACCAAAATAGAACACTTTGGTATTAAAGAAAGCTATGACCCTGAAGGCTTGCTAGAAGTGTGAAGTAGAGTGCGAACTATAAGTGATCATGGCTTCTTAAGGGGGTTCGCATTAAAAAGAATTTACAAATAGTTTTAGTAGTGATTGATTTACTATGAGTATGAGTAAGCTGTCATTTTGTGCAATCTAAAGATTTGACAAAAAGGATAGCTATCGCAAGAAATGTATGTAATCATATATTTTTTGCTGTCCCATCCCACACGGGATGGGTGGATTGAAATGGTTGGGGGGACTTTGAGTTGAACAATATTGCAGTCCCATCCCACACGGGATGGGTGGATTGAAATAACAATTCACGCTTCGCGTTTGCACTCACTTGCGACGTCCCATCCCACACGGGATGGGTGGATTGAAATGCCAGTCGCCTTATCATCTGCGATCTGAGTCAGAGGTCCCATCCCACACGGGATGGGTGGATTGAAATGTTAAACGCTTCTACGTTCCGCACGATCGGGTAATGTCCCATCCCACACGGGATGGGTGGATTGAAATGTAGCCGTCTCTGGTGATGGTCACGCCGCCTTTAGTCCCATCCCACACGGGATGGGTGGATTGAAATGGATAGATCACCGCGTGCAGCGCGAAGAACAAGGTCCCATCCCACACGGGATGGGTGGATTGAAATAGACGAGCCTGTTGAAGTGTAACTGGCATTAAAGTCCCATCCCACACGGGATGGGTGGATTGAAATAACGGCAGCAGCCCCTGCGCGTTGCCATGACGGCCGTCCCATCCCACACGGGATGGGTGGATTGAAATGTTGTATGTGTGATGGCGGTTGCCGCTAATTCCACGTCCCATCCCACACGGGATGGGTGGATTGAAATCCACAAAAAATATCTCCCAATACGAGGCGCTCGAGTCCCATCCCACACGGGATGGGTGGATTGAAATGCTGGTCGCTGTGCGCTGCACTGGCGGCAGCTGAGTCCCATCCCACACGGGATGGGTGGATTGAAATCTTACTCACACCCGGCTTGAGATTACCCTTGCCATGTCCCATCCCACACGGGATGGGTGGATTGAAATCAGTTTATATTGTATCACGATTTTTACTGACATTGTCCCATCCCACACGGGATGGGTGGATTGAAATATAATCACTCAACCTTCCTTCTCTCAATCTCATCGTCCCATCCCACACGGGATGGGTGGATTGAAATTCATGATTAACTCAGACACGTGCTGTACGCAAACGTCCCATCCCACACGGGATGGGTGGATTGAAATTACAAGTCCCGTTTCCACTGATTGTCATCCTAAAAGTCCCATCCCACACGGGATGGGTGGATTGAAATTATTAAAAGGAGGTATCTCCATTGAGCGAAGAAAGTCCCATCCCACACGGGATGGGTGGATTGAAATCGCACTACATTTCTCAGGAAGAAATGACCGATCTGTCCCATCCCACACGGGATGGGTGGATTGAAATTACTGGTACAGATGCCTATCAGGGATCAGATATGTCCCATCCCACACGGGATGGGTGGATTGAAATTCCAGAATCGACTTGAACTCCATGATGAGATAGCCGTCCCATCCCACACGGGATGGGTGGATTGAAATCATAGTTTACTCCTTAATAAAATTCGATAACCTGGTCCCATCCCACACGGGATGGGTGGATTGAAATATTACTCATTGTCGATAATGGCTTAATGTCGTTTGTCCCATCCCACACGGGATGGGTGGATTGAAATATCCAATGGCTGCGGATATAATATGATACGCCCACGTCCCATCCCACACGGGATGGGTGGATTGAAATCACTATATAACCATCAAAATAAACGCATAAATCATGTCCCATCCCACACGGGATGGGTGGATTGAAATTTGACCCTGCCAATAGTTGCGCGCTTGCCGCGTTGTCCCATCCCACACGGGATGGGTGGATTGAAATTGCACGTCCTCAGGCAGTCCGAGAGCGCGTCCAGTGTCCCATCCCACACGGGATGGGTGGATTGAAATTCTCGATGCGCATAATGATTATGTACGCAACCCAGGTCCCATCCCACACGGGATGGGTGGATTGAAATATGGAGATGCAAATATCGCTGATTTTGTTCAGGAGTCCCATCCCACACGGGATGGGTGGATTGAAATTGCTGCATAAAAGTCTGAGTATCGTTCTTTTGCAAGTCCCATCCCACACGGGATGGGTGGATTGAAATTCCCCTCAGACGGGATAAACGCCGTGCGAGACAGTGTCCCATCCCACACGGGATGGGTGGATTGAAATTTTTTCCGCCAGCTCTTTCATGTCGTCGCTATAGGTCCCATCCCACACGGGATGGGTGGATTGAAATACGTTGTTGATTGCCTCAATCCTCAAGGACTCTAGTCCCATCCCACACGGGATGGGTGGATTGAAATCTCCTTATAAAAATGCCCTATCTACTTCCCAGCGTCCCATCCCACACGGGATGGGTGGATTGAAATAGAAAATCCATGCTGGCGCAAAAATAGCCAGATGAGTCCCATCCCACACGGGATGGGTGGATTGAAATCTTGGCGTGTCAGTCGATACGCTCGGCAATTATGTCCCATCCCACACGGGATGGGTGGATTGAAATACGTTGTTGATTGCCTCGATCTGCAAGGCCTCTAGTCCCATCCCACACGGGATGGGTGGATTGAAATATAACGACGGATATCCAGCAGCTCCTTAAAGGCGTCCCATCCCACACGGGATGGGTGGATTGAAATAGGAAGCCGGCCAAACTTTTCACGATGTAGATTCGTCCCATCCCACACGGGATGGGTGGATTGAAATGGTCAACAGCCGAAGTACAAGGACAAGACGGAAGTCCCATCCCACACGGGATGGGTGGATTGAAATGCTGACGAGCGTGCATTCGGTCACCTTGCCGACGCGTCCCATCCCACACGGGATGGGTGGATTGAAATTTCCCGTAGCGGCGCGCAAAATCCCACACATCCGCGTCCCATCCCACACGGGATGGGTGGATTGAAATAGCCACAGTGGCACCGGTGCCACTCAGTTTTTTCGTCCCATCCCACACGGGATGGGTGGATTGAAATGGGGATGTAGATCATCATGCGCTCCCAGGCCATCCGTCCCATCCCACACGGGATGGGTGGATTGAAATGCCGATCATCGTCAACAAGGACACCTGCGATGATGGTCCCATCCCACACGGGATGGGTGGATTGAAATCACGTAGCTTGCAGCGAGTGGCGCAGAATAGGCCGTCCCATCCCACACGGGATGGGTGGATTGAAATGTCGACGCGGGCGAGCGTGACGCCAGTCGCATCCAGTCCCATCCCACACGGGATGGGTGGATTGAAATCGGCGAGCGGCGACGATTGGCGGCGGGTGATCTGGTCCCATCCCACACGGGATGGGTGGATTGAAATGCGATTTATAACATAGATGTCAGCGGTGGCGCTTGTCTCACCCCACACGGGGTGAGTGGATTGAAATGGAGATAAGGCTGGTAAGGCTGGCAGTGTGCAGGGTCTCACCCCACACGGGGTGAGTGGATTGAAATCGGCAACGTCTACCACTACGAGCAGTGGGCGAAAGGGTCTCACCCCACACGGGGTGAGTGGATTGAAATTCGTATGGGCAGACAGCTGCATCCTGGCGAAGGCTGTCTCACCCCACACGGGGTGAGTGGATTGAAATTTTAACTGGCGCGCCACGTTGGAGGGCTGCTCCGTGTCTCACCCCACACGGGGTGAGTGGATTAAAATACAAGTTTGATTGCTACAGCATTGGGCTCATGACGTTCCATCCCACACGGGATGGGTGGATTGAAATTCGGCATAAGTGAGCGTGATAATAAGCTCGTTGCATCTCATCTCATGCGAGACAGATTGAAAGATGTTCTAAAATAAAAGTGAATAAGTAGATGGATGTAAAGAAATCCCCATCGGCGTAGCTACATTCGAAATAGTTTCTGGATGTGGCTAAGTTGATGGGGATTATTGTGCTTTGATGATATTTAGCTATTGTTTGCCTATTCAGCAATTCCCGGTGTACACGTATTGCAGGTGTTCGCGGGCGATGTCTGCTAGGTGGTAGATGGTGTCGACTGGGGTTGGTGGGCGGTTGGTCATGTGGTGGCGGGGGAAGAAGCGGGAAATGTGGAGGGGAATGTCGGGGTTGATTGCGGCGAGCCATTTTGCTTCGGCCTGCATTTCTGCTGGGCTGTCGTTGCTGTCGGGGATGATGAGGGTGGTGACTTCGACGTGGCAGTGTTCTGCGGCGATGGCAATGTTACGCTTGACGGTGGCGAGGTCGCCGCTGAGGGAGCGGTACCAGCTGTCGTTAAAGCCTTTGAGATCGATGTTTGCGGCATCGATGAGGGGGAGAAGTTCGCGCCAGGGTTTTTCTTCGATGGTGCCGTTGCTGACGAGGACGTTGAGCAGGCCGGCCTGGTGAATGCGTTCGGCACAGTCGTGCACGTATTCATAGCCAACGAGGGGTTCGTTATAGGTATAAGCGACGCCGATGTTGCCGCGCGGTACGAGCTCTCTGGCGAGGTTGGCGAGTTCCTCTGGCGTCACATTGCGCGTGGGTGCTTCGCTGCCAACTTGCGCGATGGATGCGTTCTGGCAGAAGGGGCAGCGGAGGTTACAGCCGAAGCTGCCGACGGAGAGAATCTGGCTTCCGGGATGGAAGCGTCGCAGCGGTTTCTTTTCGATGGGATCGAGGGCGAGAGAGGTGAGGCGGCCGTAGTTCAGCGGGACGATCTTGTCGCCCCGACCCGCGCGGGCGCGGCAGAAGCCGGTTTGGCCTTCATCGAGCTGGCAATGGTGAAAGCAGAGGGTGCAGGTCTGGCTCATAGGTGCCGCACCACCATGAAGCGCTCGATCTTGTATGGCTCGTTTTTGCGAATGCCGCCTTTCTGCAGTGCAATGGAAAGCTGCGCCTCCACGCTGTCGACGCCGTCAAGATCTGGCAGGAGCAGTCCGCGTCTGCCGCTGCAGGAGACGATGACGCCGTAGGTTTTCGGATCGAGGGCTGCTGGCGAATCGACTGGCTCCGGCGCGCCCAGCACGTCAACGCTGTATTCCAGCTCATCGAGCTCATCCGGACGAACAGGCGAAAAGCGTGGATCGCGGGAACAGGCGGAAACGGCGTTCTGCACGATCTCCCAGGCGAGATTGTCGCAGGTTGGTGCGATGGTGCCGATACAGCCGCGCAGCTGGCCGTTTTTGTGCAAGGAAACGAATGCGCCGGCCTGTTGCGTGGTCATCTCTGCTGGCAGATCTTCTGGCAGGCTGGTCAGTCGCTGACCGGTTTTGACGTAGGTTTCAAGAGAGCGGCGCGCAAGTTTGACCCAGGGGTCTTCGCTTGCTTTGCGTGTCGCGAGTCGATCGTTTTTCGCGAGGAGATAATCTTTCTCGTAGCAGCGGCTGTCGTCGCGTCCGGTGACCGGGAAGAGCGCGATCGCGTAGCCAACGCCGAAGGTGCCTTCGTGGCTCAAAAGCTGTGACTCTACAATGAGTCCGTCGAGGGCGCCGGCCATCACCTGAAAACTGCGCAGGCCGCATTCTGCTGCGCGTTCGCAGAGCGCGGGATCGATGGTGAGAAATTCAAGAAAATCGCCGCTGGCCATGGTGCGGGTGACGGCGTCGTCAAACTGTGGTCCCTCTGGCGCATAGCCGTAAGGACCGTCGGCTTTGAGCTTGTGGGAGAGGTCGCCGCTGGCGAGAAAAACGGCGCGGCGGCCGAGGGCGTTCACTGCGTCCTGCACACATTTTCCGAGGCGGTAGTGGTCGAGCGGCGAAAAGCCAGAAAGCCCCATGCGCACAATCGGACAACGCACGCCGGCCTTGCGCAGATAGTAGAGCGGGATGAGCACGCCGTGATCCAGCTCGGGACCGCGCTGGCCCAATGTGCCGGCGTGGAGACCTTCCGCTTCAGCGCGGCGGATGATCTCTTCGCGCAGCAGTGTGTCGTAGCTGGCGTGGATGCGCACCTCTGGCGCGCCAAAGCGGCTCATGTCACCGACTGCGCCGTCTCCAGGCGCGATGTGGAAATAATCGCGATAGAGGATCGTGTGCGGCGAGCTGACGATGATCACATCTGGCTGCCAGGCAGCAACGGTTTCTGCAGCGGTGCGCATGGCGCGGTCGGTTGCGGCGATCTCGCGCTCGCGGCCGCCGCCGACTTCCGGCAGCAGCACCGGTGGATGAGGGGTTATGATAGCGCCAAGCATGGACATGGTCCAACACTCCTTTCGATGTTGAGAATGGTTCGTTTGTTTTAGTATAGCACATTGCATTTCATTTTGCGAAAAATTGTCAGAAATGGAAAGCGCGCTTGACACTTTTCGTCAGTGGTTGGTATACTGAACCCATAGATGGAAAGCGAGCTTTACATTTTCGCAGGAGGTGAACGCCGATGAAAAATCGACTGGAAGAGATTCGCAAGGCGCGTGGTTTGCGCCAGGAGGAGTTGGCGCGCGCGCTTTCGGTGTCGCGCCAGACGATCAGCTCCCTGGAGAAGGGGCGTTACAATCCGTCGATCCTGCTGGCGTTCAAAATTGCTCGCTATTTTGGACTGACGATCGAAGAGATTTTTATTTACGAGGAGGAGGAAGAACCATGACCACTGGGAGAAAAAGAAAATCCATTGTGTTCACGATCGGCGGCATTGCGCTGGTGATCGCAGGATTTGTGTTGTTGAAATTTTTCCCTGCTGACGAAGGGGTGATGGAGGTGTTGCCGTATTACTTCGTGGGCATCGGCTGCGGAGCGTTTGGCTGGGGCGCTGGCGAGCTTCTGCGGGAGCGGGCGCTGCGGGGAAATCCGGAGCTGGCGTTCGAGCTGGAGGTGGAGCGTACGGATGAGCGGCGCATTTTCATCGCCAACGCTGCGAAGGCGCGCGCCTACGATGTGATGAGCTATCTGTTCGCGGCGCTGATCATCTGCTTCGGCCTGATGCAGGTGGAGCTGGTGGTGCTGTTGATGCTCATTGCTGCCTTTCTCTTTGTCGAAGGTGTGGCGATCTATCAGATGGTGAAGCTGGAAAAGAAGCTCTGAGCCGACGCGTGATGAAAATAGGGCTTTCACATGTTTTGACATTGTGTTAGAATAATCTCATGGCGCTGCTGAAGCAGACGCGCGGAGAACGAATTCTCCGGTCCGCACGGACGAAGATTTTATAAACGACATTCAGACAGAAGTCTGTTGCATGAGTCAGAAGACCTGCAGCAGACTTTTTTTGCGCGAGAAAGCGACGATCGTTCACGACGATGAAAGGAGGCACCATGCGAAGACTTATCATTCAGCGCCTGCTGGCGCTGGTTCCGATCTTGTTCGGGATCACCTTTCTTTCCTTTGCGCTGATGCATCTCGCCGGCGGCGATGCGGTGTTGGCGCGCGTGGATGCGTCGGGCGTGCAGCTGTCTGCGGAAGCGCTCGCCGCTGAGCGCGCGAGGCTGGGGCTGGATAAGCCGTTTCTGGTGCAGTATTTGATCTGGCTGGAAGGATTTCTGCGCGGAGATCTGGGCGTGAGCTATGTGTCTGGCGAGGATGTGTTCGCGACGTTTCTGTCGAAGCTGCCGGCGACGCTGCTGCTTGCGGCGATGTCGATGCTGCTGACGCTGGTGATCTCGATTCCACTGGGGATTCTCGCTGCCGTGCGACAGAATCGCGCGACGGATTTTATTATCCGCGCAGCGAGCTTTGTCGGCAACAGTCTGCCAAATTTTTTCGTGGCGCTGGTGCTGATGATGCTGTTTTCCATCCACATTCCGCTCTTTCCGGTGATCGCTGAGGGAACAAGTCTGGCGAGCGCGGTGCTGCCAACGCTGACGCTGGCGATCGCGATGTCGTCGCGGTATTTGCGCCAGGTGCGCGCGGCGGTACTGGAGGAGCTGAGCAAGGCGTATGTGCTCGGCGCCAGAGCGCGGGGCATTCCTTTTCGCACGACGCTGGTGAAAAGCGTGCTGCGCGCGGCGCTGTCGACGATCATGACGCTGCTGGCGCTGTCTTGCGGCAGCTTGCTGGGCGGCACGGCGGTTGTTGAAACGATCTTCATGTGGGACGGCGTCGGCAAGCTGGCGGTGGATGCGGTGAGCATGCGCGATTATCCGATGATCCAGGCTTATGTGGTGTGGATGGCGCTGATCTATGTGCTCATCAATCTGCTCACAGATCTGCTGCAGCCTGTGCTGGATCCACGGCTGCGCGAAGGAGGTGCGGGCGATGAGCGTTGAATTTTCGCGACCAGCGCGCAGCCAAAGGCGGCTCGCTGTCTTTGCAGCGTTGGTGGGGATGCTGCTTGTGGCAACGGTGTTCGCGGCGCAGATCTGTCCCTACGATCCCTACGCGCAGGATCTCGCGCATGCGCTGGAAGCGCCGAGCTGGGCACATCCCTTTGGCACGGACCGCTTTGGTCGCGATCTGCTCTCGCGGGTGATCGTCGGCGCGCAGACGAGCATTTTTTCGGCGCTGGTGCTGGTAGCGGTGATCGCTTTTTGTGGCACGCTGGTCGGTGTGCTCTGCGCGATTTGCGGCGGCGTGATCGACGCGCTTTTCATGCGCGTTGCAGACATTTGTCTGGCTTTTCCAGGAATCGTTTTCGCGCTGGCGCTTGCGGCTGTGATCGATGGCGGCATCTGGGGCGCGGTGCTGGCGCTGGCTGCGGTGAGCTGGCCGAAATACGCCTGTCTTGCGCGCAGCCAAACGCGGACGCTGCTTGGCGCAGATTTCATCGCCGCGGCTCGGCTTGCAGGAAATACAACGGCTGGCCTTGTGTGGCGGCATATTCTGCCGAACATTGGCGGGCAGATCCTTGTCACAGCGGTGCTCGACATCGGTACGATGATGATGGAGCTTGCGGCGCTGTCGTTTCTCGGTCTCGGCGCTGAGCCGCCGACGGCGGAATGGGGCAGCATGATGAGTGCCGGGCGCAGTCTGCTCTGGGTGTATCCCTGGGTGGTGCTGATGCCGGGGATCGGCATTTTTGTCGCTGTGGCGCTGTTCAATCTCCTCGGCGATGCGCTGCGCGACGCGCTCGATCCACGCGACAGGGGGAGTCTGCGATGAAAAAGCTCTATTTAATTTTGCTGCTGGCGCTGTTTGCGCTGGCGCTCAGCCTTTGCGGCTGTGCAGCGGAAGAGGAGGCGACGCAGCAGACGCAAGGCAAGACCTTCGTTTTTGGTGATACCACCTTCAACGCTGAAAATGGCGAGCCGGACATCAATCCGCACCGCGATAACAGCGGCTGGGCCTGCATTCGCTACGGCGTTGGCGAAACGCTGTTCCGCTTCACAGACGAGATGCAGCTGGAGCCCTGGCTGGCGGAAACGATCGCACAGGAGGATGCGTTGACCTGGCGCATCACGCTGCGCGAAGGCATTCGCTTTTCGAGCGGACGCGCCCTCGATGCGCAGGCGGCGAAGGAATGTCTCGACGCGCTTGTGCAGACGCACGCACGCGCTGCTGGCGATCTGCACATCGCTGCGATCACAGCAGAGGGACAGACCCTCACGATCCGCACAGGGATTCCCGTGCCGGCGCTGCCAAATTTTCTCGCCGATCCCTACGCCTGCATCATCGACATGGACGCTGGCGTCGGCGAGGATGGCATCGCCATTGGTACTGGTCCTTATAAAGCGGTGGCGCTCGTCACAGACAGTCGGCTGGAGCTTGCGCCCAACAGCGATTACTGGAACGGCACGCCCAAGCTCGATCACATCACTGTGCGCACCATTTCCGACGGCGATACGCTGACCATGGCGCTGCGATCTGGTGAGATCGACGCTGCCTACGGCATGCCGTATGTCAGCTATCCGCTGTTTGAAAACGGCGACTATCGTTTCACAAGCTGCGCCACAAGCCGCACGTTTTTTGCGGCGATGAATTTCGACAGCCCGGTCACCAGCGATCCAGCTGTGCGCCAGGCCATTGCTCTCGGCATTGATAAAGAGGGCTTTGCGGAGGCGCTGATGGCTGGCAACGGCGAGGCTGCTGCAGGCGCGTTTCCGGCGAATTTCAGCTTTGGTGGCGACGCTGTTCAGGCAGAAAGCTATGATCCAGCCGCCGCTGCTGCGCTGCTTGAAAGCGCTGGCTGGATCGACAACGATGGCGACGGTGTGCGCGAAAAAGATGGGCAGCAGCTCGTGCTGCGCTGGCTCACCTACCCGAGCCGACAGGAGCTGCCGTTGCTCGCTGAATCTGCTCAGGCGACGCTGGGCGCCATCGGCTTCGATGTCGAGATCCAGAGCACACCGGATCACAACCGCATCCGCGCCGACCGCAGCGCCTGGGACATTTACGCCAGCGCCATGGTCACAGCGCCGACCGGCGATCCAGAGTATTTTTTTGCGTACCATTGTCTCGACAGTTCGTCGAACAACGACGGCGCCTATCACAGCGCGCAGCTGGAAACGCTGGCGGCTGCCCTTTCGCAGACATTTGACACAGAGGCGCGCAGCGCGCTCGCCGTGGAAATGCAGCAGGTCCTGTTGGACGACAACGCGTTTGTCTTCTGCGCCCATCTGCGCATGAGCATGATCGCCAAAGACAGCGTCACAGGACTCATTGCGCATCCGTGCGATTATTATGAGATCAGCGCCGCGCTCGATAAGACAGAATAAGGAGGTGTAGAGATGGCGCTTCTGAGCGTCGACGGACTATCCGTTGCTTACGGCAGCCAGTCCGCGCTGGAGCAGGTGTCGTTTACCCTCGCCCCGGGTGAGATCCTTGGCGTCGTGGGCGGTTCCGGCAGCGGCAAGAGCACACTTTTGCTTACGATTGCCGGCCTGCTCACGGGAAATGCGCGCATCACCAGCGGCTGCATTTCCTTTCAGGGAGCGGCGCTGAACGAGCGTGCGCTGAACGCGCTGCGCGGAAATGCTATCGGCATGATCTTTCAGGACCCGGCAGCCTCGTTCTGTCCCGTGCGCACCATTGGCGATCAGATACATGAAGCCCTGAACGCACAGCATCACTGCTCGCGCGCTGAGAGCGATGCTGCCGCCGCTGCGCTCTTCACACAACTCGGCCTCGCTGCGCCGGAAAAGATTCTGACCAGCTATCCTTTTGCGCTTTCCGGCGGCATGAGTCAGCGCGTCGCGCTCGCCATCGCCATGCTCTTGAATCCCGCGCTGCTTCTAGCCGACGAACCCACCAGCGCCCTCGATATGATCAGCCAGCGCCAGGTGCTGGACGCGCTTTCTTTTCTGCGACAGAAAAACGATAGCGCCATTGTGTTCGTCACCCACAACATTGGCGTTTGCGAGCGGCTCGCTGATCAGGTGATCGTGCTCCAGTCCGGCAGGATCGTCGAAGCCGGGCCGACGGTGCAGGTTTTCTCTTCACCGCAGGCAGCGTACACTAAAGAACTGCTCGCCGCAGTGCCGCGATTAAGGAGGGAATGAGATGACCAAGCTATTGTTGGAAGTGCGCGGGCTCAGCGTGCGTTTTACGCGCGGCGCGACCACGTTCAACGCCGTCGAGAGCGTGCATTTTTCTCTGGCGCGCCACGAAACCCTCGGCGTCGTCGGCGGCTCCGGCAGTGGGAAGAGCACCCTCGCTCGCGCCATTTTGCAGCTCGTTCCGAAATGTGCCGGCACGATCCGCTTCGATGGGCAGGAGATCGGCGCGCTCCGCGGATGCGCCCTGCGCGCGTATTATAGGCAGGTGCAAATGGTTTTTCAGCAGCCAGCCGCCTCGTTTGATCCGCGGCGCACCCTTGGCGACGGCATCGGCGAAAGCCTGCGCACAAACGGCTGCACGCGTCGCGAGCGAGAAGCGCGCGTGGCAGACCTTCTCGTCCAGTGCGGACTTGCGCCAGAGATCGCGCGCCGCTATCCCCACGAAGTCAGCGGCGGTCAGTGTCAGCGCGCTGCGATTGCTCGCGCTCTCGCCATCCAGCCACAGCTGCTCATCTGCGACGAAGCCACCAGCGCCCTCGATGTCACCGTGCAGAAGCAGATCCTCGAGCTGCTCGCTGATCTGCGCCGGCAGACCGGCCTCGCCATTCTCTTTATCAGCCACGACCTCGCCCTCGTGCAGGAGTTTTGCGACCGCGCCCTCGTCATGCACAACGGCCGCATCGTCGAACAGGGAACGCCCGACGCCATCATCCAGCAGCCACAGCATCCGTACACGCAAGCGCTCATTGACGCAGCGTTGTAGGGAAGCGCAGTCGGTGATCCATTGTCGGCTGTTTTTTCTTGACGAAGGAAAATGGCGTTGGCATAATGAAAATAGCACGTGTATTTTTCTCAGGAGAGGAGCTACAAAAGATGACGACTTTGCTCAAAAAACTTTGCCTGGCGACGGTTGGCGCTGTTGCTGGCGCGGCGCTCTGGTTTCGCCTGCCGTATTCGCCGCTCAAGAAAACATTCGCTGACGACGTGGCGCTGGCGAAGGCGCGTCAGCCAGAAATGACCGGCGCTTTCACGCGCCAGGATCTGGAAAATCTGCCGGAACTTTTGCAGCGCTATCTCATTCACTGCGGCTACCTCGACATGCCGAAAATGCGCTGGATGACCATGCGCTATGAGGACGTTGAATTTTTACAGAGCGTGGATGGTCCGGCGCTCACCATTGACTACACCCAGCTCAACATCGCTGCCGAGCCTGCGCGTCTGGCGCTTGTCGAAAGCAGCCTCTACGGCATTCCTCTTCAGGGCTACGATTATTATCAGGATGGTGTCGGCGGCATGAAAGGAGTCATCGGAAAAATTGTCACGCTGTTCGATCAGCGCGGCGCAGAGATGGATCGCTCCGCTCTCGTCACCTATCTGGCAGAAGTGCTCTTTCTGCCAAGCGCGCTGTTGAACGACAACATTCATTTTGCAGAGGTTGGCGCTGGTCAGCTCCGCGCCACCATCACCGCCTTCGGCCAGACCGTGAGCGGCGTATTCACCTTCAACGACAAGGCCGAAATGATCCGCTTTACCACAAACGACCGCAGCCTCTCAAATGATGACGGCAGCATGACGAAAACACCATGGACCGCCACCTGCGGCGAGTACCAGCACGCAGAAAATGGCTGCCTTCAGCCGACCACATTCAAAGCCACCTGGCAGCTACCCGACGGTGATTTTACTTATTTCGACGGAAAGATCAAAGCCATCACCTACAACGAGTGAGCAAGGCAACAACGCGTTGCTTTTCAGCGCATACTGCGCATGATACAATGGGCGTGAGGTGATAGCCATGGAAACAAAAGATATTTTATTAGAATTGCGCAGCCGGCATGAACTTTCGCAGGATGCCCTCGCTGAAAAACTCCATGTGACGCGCCAGGCCGTCTCGCGTTGGGAAAATGGTGAGACTGTGCCGAATATTGACACGCTAAAAGTACTTTCCAAACTTTACGATGTCTCGATCAATACCCTGCTCGGCAGCCCGCGACAGCTCATTTGTCAATGCTGCGGCATGCCGCTGGAGGATGGAACGATGAGCCGAGAGCCCAACGGCAGCATCAATGAAACCTACTGCAAATGGTGTTACACCGATGGCCAGTTCGCCTACGACAGCATCGACCAGCTCATCGATTTTCTCGCAGACCACATGGCCAGTGACGCTTTGCCGCCGGAAAAAGTCCGCGCCCATCTCGAGGAGCTATTGCCAAAGCTCGAACATTGGCAATGAAAAAAGATCAGGAACGTTCGTCTGGAACGTTGCCTGATCTTTTTTCGTTTGTAATGTATTGAATTTATATGTAGCTATAGTGTATAATAAATACGCGTAAGGCTTGGCTAACTTCTTGCGGCTTTCGTCAAAGGCCGTAGAACCTTTATGATATCTGTGTGCATTTGTTTGTGAAAATTTAATCCTAGGAGGAAAAAGAATGGCGTTTACAGATAATTTTGGGAAGCCCAATGGGTTTATTGGATGTATGATGCTTTGGGGGATGAATATGGGGCATTCTCCGTTGTCAAAGTGGGGATTTACTCTATTTGATATTCCTCAAGAAGGTAGGATTGTGGATATTGGCTGTGGTGGTGGATATAACGTTCGAAATCTGATCAAAAAATCTGCTCTTGGTAGAGTGTATGGTGTTGACATTTCAGAAGCCAGTGTAAATATATCGAAATTGTTTAATAGGAAATATCTTGGAAAAAGATGTGAGATCTTTCAGGCAGGTGCAGAATGTCTTCCGTTCAAAGATAATACCATTGATCTTGTTACGGCATTTGAAACCGTCTATTTTTGGCGTGATTTGGAGAAGTGTTTTATTGAAGTGTATCGGACGCTGAAGATAAATGGAAGATTTGCTGTTATCAACGATCCTGGTGATCCGAACAAACATTGGGAAAAGATGATACCAAACATGGAGTCATTGAAAGCTGAAGATGTTAGAAAAGTTATGATGTCCGCAGGCTTTGTAGATGTAAAAATATCGAGAAAAAAGAACATGTTCTGTGTTGTCGGCCATAAGAAATGAAAAATAACGACAATAATTAGCAACAAGGTCGTGTGAATATGATCCATTGAAAGATTATGGACAGTACAGTTTATCAAAATATGAAAAAAGATCAGGAACGTTCGTCTGGAACGTTGCCTGATCTTTTTTTGTTGATCTGCGATGTGTCAGTTCTTCTTGAAATCGACCAACACCTGCCGTTTTCCGTAGCGTTTGCCACCGGTGCGTTGGATATAGCCTTTATTTTGCAGAGCGATCATGGTGCGTTTGATGGTTCGCAACGATCTGCCGGTCTTTTCCTGCAATTCTCGTTGGGTGAATCCCGGGTGCTCTGCGAGGAGGCGGAGCAGAGCCAATTCTTCTAATGTACATTCCAAAGTGCCATTTTGGCACTTTGGAATATGATCGGTGGCACTTTGGGCGGCGGTGGATTGTTGCCAGTCATCAAAATCAATATGAAGATAGCGATTTTTCAGTTCATGGTCTGTGCCGAGAAGGAGATTTTCGAAAAATTGCTCTAAAAAATTCGTGGTGGCGTGAATATTATTCTGCAGGTCGTTGTAGTTGGCGCGCACGAGAGCGTTGCGAAAATACCAGGAATGGTTTTTGAATACTTCATTATCGATCGAAAGTCCGAAGGCTTTCATATATTTGAGGATGAAGACGGCGGTCGTGCGGGTATTTCCCTCGCAAAATGGATGGATCTGCCAGATGCCAGATGTGAAAGAAGACAGGTGTCGAATGGTCTCCTTCAAAGTCAGACCGTCGTAGGAAAAAAAGCGTTCTTTCTCGAAATCGTAATCCAGTGTGTCGCGAATACTTTGCCATGGTGCGTAGACAACAGATTTTCCGTCCAGCACCCACTCGGCCTTGCTGATGTTGTAAGTGCGCCATGTGCCGGCGTGATCGATGATGCCGGTGAACAGACGCTTGTGGATGTTTTGAAATTCGACTGGCGAAAATTGGAAGGTATTTTCGCCTAGAAGTTCGGTGATTCTGGAGGAAACGATGTCTGCTTCGGCGGTGTCATTTTCAAAATACTGGCGCTGGTCTGCGGCCTCGTAATACGAGACGATCCGGCGCTGGGCTTCTTTGATGTCGATCTTGCCTTCGATGTGATCTTTTGCGGTCGCGAGCAGATAATCAGAGGTTTCAAGCCCGTCGACCTGCTGGAGACCGATCGCGATCTGCCAGGATTCACTTTTTTCTGCCTGCGCTGGCTCTCCCTGGCGGATATATTCGCCAAGATCAAGCTGCCATTTTTTTTCGTTTGCCATCGTCCACACCTCCATGAACATAAATTGTGTATGAATTTACTCTAGCATTTTCTGTCAAAAATGGTCAACGCAAAACAGGAACGTTCGCGATGGAACGTTCCTGTTTGCTTTTTCTCAGCGATCACATATTCTTGAAATCAACGAGCTCGGTGTTGTGCTGGTTGTAGTTGGAGGTGATGCTGTCGATGAGGGCACCGGCAGTGTCGATGGCGGTCATGGTTGGGATGCCGAGGGTGACAGCTTTGCGGCGGAAGATAACGGAGTCGCGCTGTGGGTCGCGGCCTTTCTTGGAGGTGGAGATGATGTAGTCGACGCGGCCGCTTTCGATGAGGTCAGCGGCGTTGAAGCCTTCGCTTTCGTAGATCTTGTTGAGCTCGACGACGTCGATGTTTGGATCTGCGGCTTCGATGGCGTGGGCGGTGCCTTTGGTTGCGTAGACTTCGAAGCCCTGGTAGTAGAATTTCTTGGCGATGTCGGCGATCTCGTCTTTATCCTGGTCGCGGACGGAGATGAAGACGCCGCCTTCGCGCTTGATGGAGTAGCCGGCTGCGACGAGGCCTTTGTAGAGGGCTTCGAGGAAGGTTTCGCCAATGCCCAGAACTTCGCCGGTGGATTTCATTTCCGGCCCGAGCTGGGTGTCGACGTTGGCGAGCTTCTCGAAGGAGAAGACTGGCACCTTCACGGCGATGTATTTGCTGGTTGGATAGATGCCGGTGCCGTAGCCGAGATCGACGAGCTGTTCACCGAAGCTGACGCGGGTGGCGAGATCGATCATTGGCACGCCGGTGACCTTGCTGATGTATGGCACGGTGCGGCTGGCGCGAGGGTTGACCTCGATGACGTAGAGGTCGGCGCCGTGAACGATGTACTGGATGTTGACGAGGCCGAGCGCGCCGAGACCGCGGCAGAGGGCCTTGGTGTGGTTGATGATCTTTTCTTCCATGCGCTTGGTGATGTGTGGCGCTGGGTAGATGGCGATGGAGTCGCCGGAGTGGATGCCGGTGCGCTCGATGTGTTCGAGAATGCCAGGGATGAGAACGTCTTCGCCGTCGGTGATGGCGTCGATCTCGATCTCGATGCCGTTGAGATACTTGTCGATGAGGATCGGATTTTCGGCTTCGCCGGCTGCGATGATGACTTTCATATATTCCTGAATGTCGTCGTCGCCGAAGGCGATGATCATGTTCTGGCCGCCGAGCACGTAGCTTGGACGCATGAGCACTGGATAGCCGATCTCGTTGGCGACGCGCAGCGCTTCCTCTTCGGTGAAGACGGTGTGGCCGGCAGGGCGTTTGATCTTGAGCTTCGAGAGCAGATCGTCGAAGCGTTCGCGGTCTTCGGCGGCGTCGATCCCGTCGTTGGAGGTGCCGATGATCTTGACGCCGTAAGCGGCGAGGTCGGCGGTGAGCTTGATCGCTGTCTGGCCGCCGTAAGCGACGACGACGCCGACTGGCTGCTCGAGATCGATGATCGGCTTGACGTCTTCCCAGGTGACTGGCTCAAAATAGAGGCGGTCGGCGGTGTCGAAGTCGGTGGAAACGGTTTCCGGGTTGTTGTTGATGATGATGACTTCGTAGCCGAGCTCCTTCAGTGCCCAGACGGAGTGGACGCTGGAATAGTCAAACTCGATGCCCTGGCCGATGCGGATCGGACCGGAGCCGAAAACGATGACGCGCTTCTTGGTGGATTTTTCGATGGATTCGAGGGCTTCGTTCTCTGCGCCTTCTTCCGGCGTGTTAAAGACGGAGTAGAAGTATGGCGTCTCGGCGGAAAATTCGCCGGCGCAGGTGTCGACCATTTTGTAGATCGGTGGGATGTGCGCTGGCAGCTCGTGGCCGTTGAGACGTTCCATGATCTTGTCGGTGAAGCCGAGCTTTTTGCCGTGGATGTATTCCCCTTCGGAAAGCGGCGCGCGATTGTCAACGAGGCGATGCTCAAAATCTGCGATGTGGCAGAGCTTGGCGAGGAACCACTCGTCGATCATGGTGAGAGCGTGCATCTCATCGATGCTCATGCCGCGGTAGAGTCCTTCGTAAACAGCGAAAAGGCGCAGGTCGGTGGCGCGGGACATGAGTGGCTTGAGCTCGTCCAGGCTCATGTCGGCAAAATCTGGATAGCGCAGGGTGTCCTGCTTGATCTCAGCGCCGCGCACAGCTTTCATAAGGCCCATTTCGAAGCTGTCGGCGATGGACATGACTTCGCCGGTGGCTTTCATCTGGGTGCCGAGGTCGCGCTTGGCGTAGACGAATTTATCAAACGGCCATTTTGGGAACTTGACAGCGACGTAGTCGAGGGCTGGCTCGAAGGACGCGAAGGTTTTGCCGGTGACGACGTTTGGAATCTCGTCGAGGGTGTAGCCGAGGGCGATCTTTGTGGCGATCTTGGCGATCGGATAGCCGGTGGCTTTGGAGGCCAGAGCGGAGGAGCGGGAAACGCGTGGGTTGACTTCGATGACGGCGTATTCAAAGCTCTCAGGATGCAGCGCAAACTGCACATTGCAGCCGCCTTCGACGCCGAGGGAGTTGATGATGTTCAGCGCAGCGGAGCGCAGCATCTGGTATTCCTTGTCGGCGAGGGTGACGGCTGGTGCGATGACGATGGAGTCGCCAGTGTGAACACCGACAGGGTCGAAGTTTTCCATGGAGCAGACGGTGATGGCGTTGCCTTTGGCGTCGCGGATGACTTCGAATTCGATCTCTTTCCAGCCGCTGATGCATTTTTCAACGAGGATCTGGTGGATCGGCGAAGCCTGGAGGCCGTTGTGGGCGATCTGGTTCAGCGCTTCCGCGTCGTCGCAGATGCCGCCGCCGGAGCCACCGAGGGTGAAGGCTGGACGCACGATGACAGGATAGCCGATCTCGTCGGCGTACTGCAGCGCGCTGACAACGTCGGTGACGACTTTGGAGGCGATGGTTGGCTGGCCGATGGCGTCCATCGTGTCTTTGAACATCTGGCGGTCTTCGGCTTTGTCGATGGTTTCCGGATTTGCGCCGAGGAGCTTGACATTATGACGCGCGAGGAATCCTTCTTTGGCGAGCTGCATGGAAAGGGTGAGGCCGGTCTGACCGCCGAGGGTGGAGAGGATGGCGTCTGGGCGTTCTTTTTTGATGACGCGCTTGACCGTCTCCAGGGTCAGCGGCTCGATGTAGATGTGGTTGGCCATGGCTTCGTCGGTCATGATGGTGGCCGGGTTGGAGTTGATGAGAACGATGTCGATGTTGTTCTCCTTGAGGGCCTGGCAGGCCTGGGTGCCGGCGTAGTCAAATTCTGCGGCCTGGCCGATGACGATCGGGCCGGAGCCGATAACGAGTACTTTTTTGATCTCTGGATTGAGTGGCATAGCTTATTTTACCTCCATCATGTCAAAGAATCGGTCGAAAAGGAATTCGGTGTCTTTTGGTCCGCCGCAGGCTTCTGGATGATACTGCACGCTGAAGGTTGGCTCGCCAATATAATCGATGCCTTCGCAGGTGCCGTCGTTGGAATTGATGAAGCGCTTTGTGGCGACAGCTGGATCGATGGTGTCGTTATCGACGGCGTAGCCGTGGTTCTGGCTCGTGATGAAGATGCGGTCGGTGACGAGATCGCGCACTGGCTGGTTGGCGCCGCGGTGACCGTATTTGAGCTTGAAGGTGGAAAATCCGTGGGCCAGCGCGAGCAGCTGGTGACCAAGGCAGATGCCGAAGGTTGGCAGCTTGTCGGCCTGGAGCTTTTTCAGCTCAGCGATGACGTTCTGCGCTTCCTCAGGATCACCAGGGCCGTTGGAGAGCATGAGAGCGTCTGGCTCCTGCGCGAGGATCTCTTCGCGGGTGCTTTCAGCCGGCATACGGATGACGGTGGCGCCGCGGCGGGAAAGCTCGCGCTCGATGTTGTCCTTGGCGCCGAAATCCCAGAGCACGATGCGTGGGCCTTTTTCGGCAGCTGGTACGACCTTGATGCTGTCGGTGGTCACAGATGGCACAGCCTCACGGATGGCGAAATCAGCAAGGCCGTCGGCGACGGCTTTTTTCGGATCGGTGGTGAGGACAGCGTTCATGACGCCGTGTTCACGGATGCGCTTGGTGAGGGCGCGGGTGTCAATGCCGTAGAGGCCGACGACGCCCTGACTTTTCAGATAAGCGTCGAGGCTGGAGCTGCCGCGGAAGTTGGATGGCAGATCGCATGGGTCCTTGACGATGTAGCCGCGCAGGGCTGGCGCCTGAGATTCAAAATCTTCAGGGATGATGCCGACGTTGCCGATGAGCGGGAAGGTCTGGAGAACGATCTGACCGTAGTAGCTTGGGTCGGTCAGGGTTTCCAGGTAGCCAGTCATGGCGGTGGTGAAGACGAGTTCGGCCACGACGGTGCCTTCGGCGCCGAAAGATTTTCCCTGGAGAACGGTGCCGTCTTCGAGGCAGAGGTAAGCTTTTTTACTCAAATGATTCGCGCTCCTTTATTCATAGTTATTCACTGTTGCTTAATTTTTTTCATCCTTCCAATTATATAGCAAAGCGCGCACTTTGCAAATAAAATTTTTCACTGGCGCGGTGTTTTTTCGCGAAAATCTCAGCCGACGCCGAAATCTGTGTTGTTGAGCAGCACGTCGACGCGGGGATCATCTTTGACGGCGGGATAAATGGAACGCATGAATAATTTTACAACGTCGTCGCTGCGTTTGACTGCGGTGCCGTTGTCGACCATGATGTTGATGCAGATGCGTTTGAAGTGAGCGAGACCGACTTCAACGTCGCGCTCCATCTGCGCGAGGCTTTCGCCGTCGACGCCGAAAAGCAGACAGCATTCGTCGAAATACTCAGCGAGCTCCGCAGGCGTGGTTTCCGGCGGGATGCCCTTGTCGAAAACGCGCTCGCGAAAATCGCCGTCGAAAGTTTCGACGCCGCCCTTGACGCGCAGCACGATGCCGTGCGCAGCGAGACGGGCGCGAAACGGCGCGATCTGCGCGCGATCCTGCCAGTGGCATTCGACGTGCAGACGCCGGATATTTTTTTCTTCGCAGACGCGCACGATCTCGGCGAGGGTGTTTTCGCTGAGATCTGAGAAGCTGCCGGAATTGATCACCTCGAGGACGCCGGTAATGCCTGCGACGCGCGAAAGCACGTCGAAATTGAGCCGGTCGTTGGCGGCCTGGTCGTGGGAAAAATCGAGGTGGTAGTTGCAGAATCTGCAGCGCCGCCAGCGGCAGCCGCTGCCGCGCAGGAGCACGATCTCCCGCGGATTTTTATCTTTGATGAAGCTGTAGCGCTCAGATGGATGTGGGTCTGACATGTTCTGACCTCCCGGTGAATGGATTTTCTCTGGTCACTATAGCAAAAACTGGCTGCAAGACGCAAGCTGTTGAGGGGAAATTGAAAATTTTCGATGACGATTCGCGCAATTTATGGTATATTAATAGAAACTTACCTTATTAATTCACACGAGAATTAATTCAGGATAGATTTAGGAGGAAGAAATTATGAAACTTAGAAACTTAGTGTTCGGCGCCGCTGTGGCTGGCGCAGGTGTTGCTGCTTATCAGAACCGCGACATGCTGAATGCAGCACTGCAGCTGGAAAAGGTGCACGGCGATCTTTTCACCCGCATTGAAAACACGGCTGGAAACAAGGTGCAGTATCTGAGCAAAAACGACAACCAGTCGGAAGAGCTCTTCAAGGACTGGGTTGTTTACAACGGCTGGAAGCCAGCAGAAAGCATCGGCGAAGGCTATTTCTTCATCAACGACGAAGGCCAGACTCTGACCATCGAACGTGAAGCAGTCGCTGCTGGTCGTTACATTCTCTGGACGGCATCGGCAGCCATCGAATAACAGCGAAACGGAGCGAACCATGAGCACTTTATTACCGACTGAGGAAAAGCGATTTGTCATTGTCACTGGGCTTTCAGGCGCAGGCAAAAGCTCGGCCTGCAATTATTTTGAAGACATGGGCTATTTCTGCGTCGACAATCTGCCGGCGCCGCTGATCACGCGTCTGGCAGAGCTGGTGGTGCAGACGGAAAACAACATCCACAAGATCTGCCTGGTCATCGACATGCGCGGCGGCCAGTTTATCCAGGCGATTGACGCGGAGCTGGAAAAGCTCCAGGAAATGGGCATTGATTACACGATCCTTTATCTCGAAGCGAGCAATGAAGTGCTGGTCAATCGTTTCAAAGAAACAAGACGTCAGCATCCTCTCAGCGAGGATGGTTCCATCCTCAGCGGCATCGAGCGTGAGCGCGCGGCGCTGGCGCGCATTCGCGACATTGCGTCGATCACGCTCGATACCTCTGAATTGTCCAAGAGCGAGCTGAAGAGCGCGCTCTTAAAGTTATGGGAATCGGAGAAGGAGGACATGCAGGTCAATATCCAGTCCTTCGGCTACAAAAACGGGATCCCGATCGATGCGGACATTGTGATGGATGTGCGTTTTCTCAAAAATCCTTTCTACGAGCCTGCGCTGCGTCCGCTCACCGGGCGCGACCAGGCGGTGCGTGATTATGTGTTTGCGAGCGACGAGGCGAAGCATATTCTCTCGAGCCTCTCGGGCCTGATGCGCGAGATCCTGCCGCAATACGCGGCGAGCGGGCGGCTCGATATCAACATTGCCATCGGCTGCACAGGCGGACAGCACCGCAGCATTTCTGTGGCGGTGGAGCTGGCGGAAAATCTCAAAAAAGCTGGCTACACAGTGAACCTCAAGCATCGCGACCACTGATTTTGATTGGAGAATCGTTCATTGAAATTGAGGCCTACTACACGGCGCTGGTATTCGCCGGGATTGGGGCTGAAACGCTGGGCTGCGCTTGCAGGTGTGGCGATCGCCCTGATCATCATTGGACTCTGGTCCATGGTCAATAACCAAACCGCAAAAAATCTGGTCGTATCCTTTGTCAATTTTTTACAGAGAAGCATTCCGGACCTGTCCGTAGGGCAAGGTCTTATTTGTGTTGCTCTGGGAATTGTCGCGGTGGCGTTTTCAGTAAGGCATTTCAGCGATCAATATTCAAAGATCACCAAGGGCCATTCGCAGCTCGACGCCTATCTGCAGGATGAGATGCTGGCCAGCGGGCCAAAGATCGTGGTGATCGGCGGCGGCACAGGGCTGTCGGTGATCCTCAAGGGGCTCAAGCACTACACGTCGAATCTCACAGCGGTGGTTTCCGTCGGCGACGACGGTGGCTCCAGCGGACGACTGCGCCGCGAATTTGGCGGCATCCCAGTGGGGGATATCCGCTCCTGCATTGTGGCGCTGGCCGACGAAGAAGATGTCATGGAGCAGCTTTTCAACTATCGCTTTTCCCGCGGCGAAGGGCTCAAGGGCCACAGCCTCGGCAATCTGATGATGGTGGCGCTCACCAACATCAACGGCAATTTCCAGGAAGCGATCGGTAGCGTGGACCAGATCCTCCATCTCGGCGGACGTGTGCTGCCGGTGACGATGGAGCCGCTGGAGCTTCAGGCGGAGCTCGTGGATGGCACGATCCTCACCGGCGAATGCAACATCGGCGAAACAGAGGTGCAGATCGCCCATCTCATGGTCGATCCGCCGTATGCCGAGGTGCTGCCCGGCGTGCTGGAAGCGATCGACGCTGCCGACGCCGTGATCCTGGGGCCGGGGAGCCTGTACACCTCCGTCATCCCAAACCTTTGCGTGCACCAGATCGTCGACGCGATCAAGGACAGCAGCTGCAAAACCTTCTACATCTGCAACGTCACAGACCAGCCAGGCGAAACGACCGACTACACAGCGTCGGACCATCTGCAGGCGATCTACGACCACAGCTGCCCGGAAATGATCGATTACATGCTCGTCGACGACGGCAAGACCGAGCCGCAGGTGGAGCTGGCAGATATTTTGCTGCAGGCGAGTATGCGTGTGAAGGTGGATTATGAGCGGCTGGACAAGATGAACACCAAGATCATCGAGACCTCCCTCGTCAGCGAGGAAAACCCGTATCACCACGATTCCCGCAAGCTGGCCGAGGCCATTTTGCGCACGCTCTTTTCCGACAAGGAATTCAAGCTGCGCAAGGGACTCATGCAGACGCACAAAATGGAGAAGCATTTTCACGAGATCGAGGAGGGGCGCCATTGAGTTTTTCCAACGATATCAAAAACGAGCTGCTGCGGCTGGAGCTCAGCGATGACAGCGAGCGCGTGTCGCTTCTGGCAGGGCTGGTGCGCATGGATGGCACCATCCTCATCGCCGCGCATCGCGAGATCAGCCTGCAACTGGTGAGCGAAAACGCTGCCGTGGCGCGGCTGGCGTTTTCCTGGCTCAAGGAGCTCTTCCATGTGGAGGCGACAGTGACGATCCAGCGCCGCAACCGGCTCAAGAAAAACGTGCTCTATGTCGTCAACGTGCCGAGCCAGACGCGCATGCAGGCGCTGCTTTCGACGCTGGGCATGGTCGACCGCGAGGGCCTGCCGTTTCAGCCGGAGATCGCCGCAGAGCTGACCTCCAGCGACACGCTACGCCGCGCCTATCTGCGTGGGGTGTTTCTGGGCAGCGGCTCGATGACCGATCCCCAGCGCAGCTACCATCTGGAGATCGTCACCCAGAGCGAAGAGTACGCCCAGAATCTGATCACGCTGATCGAGAATTATAATATTTATCCGCGCATGAGCTATCGCAAGGAGAGCATCATCGTCTATCTCAAGGAAAGCGAGCAGATCAGCGATTTTCTCGCGCTCATCGGCGCCTACGACGCCGTGATGCAGCTGGAGAACACGCGCATCCAGAAAAACATGCGCAACCAGGTGAACCGCCTCGTCAACTGCGAGACAGCGAACATGAACAAGAGCATCAACGCCGCCCAGCGGCAGATCCAGAGCATTCGCATCGTCGCCGAAAAAATGGGCCTGGAGCGACTGCCAGACAGCCTGCGCCAGGCCGCCGAAGCCAGACTGAACCATCCCGAGGAAAGCCTCAAGGATCTCGGCCAGCTCCTGGATCCGCCAGTGGGAAAATCCGGCATGAACCACCGCATGCGTCGGCTTGAGGAATTGGCGGATCAAGTGAGAAATGAAGAATGAGGCGTGCTCTTTGTCACGAAAGGAGAAAACCAGTGAAACGAAAATGGATCATAGCGGCCGCCTGCGCCTGCGCGCTGATTTTCGCCGGCTGCTCGAGCGACACAGCCACGGAGAATGCGCCGGAGGCTGTGGAAGAGATCACCATTACTAATGAAGAAAACGTGCCGACCAGCTACGACTGCATCGTCGTCGACGGCAGCCCGGAAGGGGTCACAGCAGCGATCTCTGCTGCGCGTAACGGCCTTGAAACGCTCCTCATCTGCCAGGATGAGGCGCTCGGCGGGCTCTACACCCTCGGCGAGCTCAATTACATCGATGTGCCCGAATCCCGCGATGGCACCGTGCTCGTGGAAGGGATCTACAAAGAATTCTACGACGCCGTCGGCGGCAGCGGCTTTGATGTGACCGTCGCCAAGAACACCTTCTACGAAATGGTGCAGGCCGAGGACAACATCACCCTGCGCGTGCAGAGCAAATTTGTTGAGCCTGTCATGGAAGACCACGCCGTCACCGGTGTGACTGTGGAAGAAGACGGCGAGCGTGTGACCTACACAGCGCCTGTCGTCATCGACGCCACACCGGATGGCGATGTCTGCGCAGCGGCTGGCTGCGACTACACCTTCGCCGGTGAGGACATTGGCGAGCGCGACCGAGAAATGGGCGTGACCCTCGTGTTCCGCCTTTCCGGCGTGGACTGGGAGAAAGTCAGCGAATTTGTGCAGACCCCTGAGGACGGCGAAAGCGCGGCCGAAGGCGGCGTCAATGGCAACCTCGCCTGGGGCTACAGCACAGAAGGCTACGCCTACGAGCCAGAGGACGACGCCATGCGCCTGCGTGGCTTCAACATTGCGCGCCAGGCGAACGGCGACGTGCTCATCAATGCCCTCGTCATTTTTGACGTCGACGCCCTCGACGCCGAAAGCCGCGCCGAAGGCATCGCCCGCGGCCAGAAAGAACTGCCGCGCATCGTTGAGTATATGAACGAAAACTGCGTCGGCTTTGAAAAAGCCGAGCTCGTTGACACCGCCGAGCAGCTGTACGTGCGCGAGACGCGCCACATCCGCTGCGAAGATACGCTGACCATCGACGACGTGCTCGAAAACCGCAGCCAGGAAGCTGCCATCGCCGTCTCGAATTATCCTGTCGACGTGCAGGCCACTAAGACCCAGACCTACGGCACCGTCGTCGGCTTCCCCGACCAGTATGAGATCGGCCTCGGCAGCCTCATTCCACAGAACATCGACGGCCTCATGATCGTCGGCCGCGCCGCCGGCTACACCTCCATGGCTGCCGGCAGCGCGCGCATCGTGCCGACAGGCATGGCCTGCGCCCAGGCCGCCGGCGTCGCCGCGCGCGTTGCGCTGGAGGATGAGAACATTCGCGTGCTGCGCGATCTGCTTGCGTCCGACGCCGATATCGCCGAGATCCAGCAGCTGCTGCGTGATCAGGGCACGCGCCTCGATCACACCGAAACCCACGAAGCCGTCATGGATCACTGGGCCTACGACGGCCTCAAGGTCATCCGCAGCATGGGCTTTGCCGACGGCGGCTATGACAACGATTATCGCCTCGACGAAACCGTCAGCGGCCCACGCTTTGCGAATATGATGAACACCGTTGTCAAAAAATCCGGCCTCGCCCTCGAGCCGCGCATCGCCGTGAACGAGGAGACCAACAACGAGGAAATGCTCACTGCCCTCGCTGAGAAAGTCGTCGCCCTCGACGGCAGCGCTGCGCCGGCAGATTTTGCTGCGAGCGTCCAGTTCCTCCAGGCGCGCAGCATCCTCGACGCCACCCTGGCTGAGAATTTCGCCGATCCTTCCGCCACCGCCGACGCTGCCAGCTGCTACATGCTCGCCGCGCGTCTCTACGAATACCTGCTGACCCTGCCAGGCGCCAGCGCCTATGAAGCAATAGACCGCCTTGCAAGTTAGGAGTTGGGAGTGAGCCGCTTCGCGGCCGAACGCGTTTCACTCGTTCGGAGTTAGGAGTTATTTGCTGCACTGCGAGCGTTCGTTGCTGCGCTGCGAGCTTGATCTCCGTGATAACGTAGCGACGAACTTATGCAAGGCTCGATACAACTCCTCACTCCTCACTCCTAACTGAACGAAAGGAGATAGAATGATCACAGAAAAAATCAAAAAAATCCGCTGGCTCGTCCTCATGCTGCAGGGCGCCATCATCGGCACCGGCGCCATTTTGCCCGGCGTCAGCGGCGGCGTGCTCTGCGTCGCCTTCGGCATTTACGAGCCAATGATGAATTTCCTCGAGCATCCCATCCGCACCTTCAAAAAACAGAGCGGCCTCTTCATCCCCATCATCATCGGTGGGCTCGTCGGATTTGTGCTCTTGGCAAAGCTCGTCGAGATCTTCTTCAGCGCCTACGCCGCCATCGCCATGGCGCTTTTTAGCGGCCTGATCTGCGGCACCATGCCAAATCTTTTCAAAAACACCACCGAAAGCCACCCAACCAAAGGCTGGACAGGCTTCGTCATCAGCCTCGCCTTTTCCTTCGTGTTTTTCAGCGTCATGGAAAGCGGCATGGGCGCCAGTGGCCTCACGCCAAACTTTGGCTGGTACGTGTTCTGCGGCTTCATCTGGGGACTCTCCATGATCGTGCCCGGCCTCAGCTCCTCGTCGCTCCTGCTCTTCATGGGGCTCTACCAGCCAATGGCCGCCGGTATCGGCAATCTTGACATGGCCGTGTGCATTCCCCTCGGCATCGGCTTCATCATCACCGTGCTGCTCCTCGCGCGCGTCATGAACCGCCTGCTGGAAAATCACTACGCCATCGTCACCAAGCTCATCCTCGGCTTCGTTGTCAGTTCCATCATCATGATCCTACCGACAGAATTCACCGGCGCCGTCGACGTGCTCGTGAGCCTCGTCGCCTTCGTCGTCGGTTTCTGGTTCGCCCACTGGATGGACAATCTCAAGCTCGAAAGTGTCGTCGAAAATGAGTAATGAGCCGCTGCGCAGGCTCGCTCGCTGCGCTTGCGAGCAATGAGTAATGAGTAATGGAGGTTGGCTACCAGCGACCACGCCACTAACGCGTCGGATCGCTGGTAGCCTTTTTTGTTTGGAAGAAGTGCTGTACATTTTTGAGCGAGAGCAGATTGCAGATTGCCAGCTGTTGTCTGAGGATTAAATTTGGTAAGCTCCAAAAAATGCAAAACTGCCGAGCGCTATCCAAGAGAGCAAGCCGAAAGGCGCAGCTCGATTGGCTAATAGCGCCGGGGCGAGGCCGGCCCAAGAAAGCAAGCCGACAGGCGCAGCTTGATTGGCTGCCGGCTACTGCCCGAGGGTTAAAATCCTGTAGAACGTCCAAAAATGATCAAACTATGCAAAACTGGCACGTTTTCAGCAAAATTGGTAAGAAAAAATCCTTGACAGTATGATATAATAAAGCGAACAAATCACCAGGAAAGGATTGACCATCATGACCCTCTCCAGTAGAATTCTAGAGAAGAGAAGAGAAGAGAAGAGAAGAGAAGAGAAGAGAAGAGAAGAGCGCG
>OKRW01000349.1_pt1 | contig 47080 bp, 42 predicted proteins | sample 1601151 | NCBI WGS metagenome assembly OKRW01 (sample SAMEA3541471, study PRJEB24748) | human gut metagenome | biome: human gut; feature: human-associated habitat; material: faeces | place: China | collected 2012 | reverse complement strand
TGTGTTCGTCGGTGCCGCTCTCGGAATAAAGATGTTACGAATAAGGCAATCGTGTTACTATCTATCGCAGCGATTCGATACGATTCAAAGCGAAGGGAAGAAGCTCATGTTGAAGAGAATGAGAGCGTGCGGTGCGGTTGCCATAGCGGCCTGTCTGTGCGCGTGCCTACTTGCGTTTGCGGGCTGCTCCGCACCTGCGGGCACGGGTTCGTCGGAGGGGGCGCAAGACGCCGCGGCGACGAAGACGGTGGTCGACGCCTATGGTCGAAGTGTCGAGGTTCCCGCTGACGTTCAAAGCGCGGCGACCGTCGGCAGCGGCGCGCGCTTCGTCGTGTACGCGGGCGGGCAGGACAAGCTCATTGCCGCAACCGAGATGGAAACCGAGCCGGCCTTAAACCGTCCGTACACGATCGCGTACAAAGATCTCTTTGCCAACCTGCCGGCGACGAGCAACGGGAACCATCTGCTCGAGACGAACGTCAACGAGGAGCAGCTCATGGAGCTTGCCCCCGACGTGATCGTCTCAAGCCGAAGCGCCGAGGAATGCGACTCCCTCCAGGCGGACACGGGCATCCCCGTCATCGGCATCACCTACCAAAACCAGCTGTTCACCGACAACGTATACACCTCGATCACCTGCGTCGGTGAGGCCTTGGGTACGCAGGACCATGCGCAGGAAGTCGTCTCGAAGCTCAAGGAATGGGACACCGACTTGAAGGCGCGCACTGCCGACATCCCCGATGCCGACAAGCCGAGCGTCTACGTGGGCGCAGTCAATTATAAGGGCGCTAAGAGCTTCACCGGCACGTACGCGAACTACGCCCCGCTCGTCGAGCTCGGTGCGAAAAACGTTGCCGACGAGACGGGCCAGAAAGCCGCAATAGACGTCGACCTCGAGCAGATCGGTAACTGGGACCCCGACTTCATGTTCTTGAACGCGGGCAACATGGACCTTATGAAGACGGACTATGCCAACAACAAGGCCTTCTTCGATGACCTGAAGGCGTTCAAGGAGGGCCACCTCTACACGCAGCCGTTCTTCAACTTCAACGGCACCAATATCGACACGGGCATCTGCGACACGTACTTCATCGGCGCGACCATCTACCCCGATAAGTTTGCCGACGTCGATCTTGACGCGAAGTATTCCGAGATTTACACCACGCTTCTCGGCGTCGACTTCTACCAAACCATGAAGAATGCGGGCATGGGCTTCACGACGCTTTCTTTCAGCTAGAATAGCCGCTTATGGAAGAGGACAAAATTACAACCGCGAGCTTGCCCGGCGAGGGGAAGGCTCCCCGTGACGCGTATGCGGGCTATATCAGGCGCAAGCGCCTCGTGCTCGTCGTCCTCTTCGTCGCGGTTGTCGGCATCGCCGTGTTCTCGATGACTATGGGCTCGCTTCAGATCGCCCCTGCCGATGTGGTGCGCGCGGTCTTCGGGCAGGGCGATGTGCGCACCGTCGCCGCAGTTCAGAACATTCGTCTCCCCCGCGTCTTGACGGCCGTTGTCGCCGGGGTGGCCCTCGCGCTTGCGGGGTGCGCCTACCAAAGTGTCCTGCGCAATCCGCTTGCCTCGGCGAGCACGCTCGGTATCTCGCAGGGCGCTGCGTTCGGTGCCTCGCTTGCAATCATCGTCTTCGCAGGTGGTGCGGGCGCTTCTGCGGCCTACGAGGGCATCTCGACCGCCGACCCCGTAACGACGGCGCTCTTCGCGTTTGCGGGCTCGATGCTTTCGACGGTGGTGATCCTGCTTTTGTCGCGCGTGCGCGAGATGACTCCCGAGAGCATCGTGTTGCTCGGCGTTGCCTTGTCGGCGCTGTTCACCGCGGGTACCACGATCGTGCAATACTTTGCAGAAGACTCCCAGGTCGCTGCCGTGGTCTTTTGGACATTCGGCGATCTGGGCCGCGTGAGCAGAAGCCAGCTCGCCGTGATGGCGCTCGTCACGGTGGTAAGCGCCGTATTCTTCTTCGCGAACCGCTGGGCCATGAACGCAATCGAGTCTGGAGAGGGCCTTGCTCATAGCTTGGGAATCTCTGTGAACGGCGTGCGCCTCGCAAACATGCTGGTCGCGAGCGCGGCGGCGTCGACGGTGATCGCCTTTTGCGGAATCGTCAACTTCGTCGGACTGGTCGCGCCGCACGTGATGCGCCGCCTGCTTGGCGCCGATTACCGCTTCCTCCTTCCCGCCTCTGCCCTTGCGGGTGCGGGGATGTTGCTGGTATCCGACATCCTCTGCCACGTCGTCGTGGCGCCGCTGATCTTGCCGATTTCGGCGATCACGTCGTTCGTCGGCGCGCCTATTTTCATCTACCTGCTGTTTCGGGGGGTGAGCCGCTGATGCTTGCAGCCTGTGGGCTCGGCTTTTCCTACCGGGCGGGAACTCCCGTATTGCGGGACGTGTCGATCGAGCTTGCTCCGGGATCGTTCACGGCGATTCTCGGGGTGAACGGGTGCGGCAAGTCGACGCTTCTGTCATGCCTGATGGGGCTCCGAAAGCCCGATGCGGGGCAGGTTCTCCTCGACGGCGTGCCTATGGGCGGGGTCAAGCGGCGCGCGCGGGCGCAAAAGGTCGCGCTCGTCGCCCAGCATAGCCACGCGAACCGCCTTACGGTCTACGATTCGGTGCTCGTCGGGCGCCATCCCCTTATGCAGGGTGCGCCGACGGAGGCCGACCACGCCGTCGTTCGCGAGACGCTCGAGCGGCTGGGGCTTTCCGCTTACTCGTTACGCTACGCCGACGAGCTTTCGGGCGGAGAGTACCAGAAGATGGTTCTCGCCCGCGCATTCGTGCAGCAGGCCGAGACGCTTCTGCTCGATGAGCCGACCAACAACCTCGACCCTGCCAACCAACAGGAGGTCATGCGGGAGGTCCGCCGCGAGGTCGACGAGAGCGGTATTGCCGCCTGCGCGGTTATGCACGACATCAACCTTGCGATTCGCTATTGCGACCACTTCCTCTTCCTGAAAGACGGCAAGGTCGATGCCGCAGGCGGGCGGGAATGCGTCACGTCCGAGCGCATCAAGCGAATCTACGGCATGGACGCAGACATTATCGAACACGGCGGGAGACTGGTGGTCATTCCGCGATGAAGGGATTGTCATGGACGAGATAGCAGCGTACTTCAACGAGCGTGCGGGCAAGTGGGACGAAAGCGGCTGTTCAGGGGAAAGCCGCGTGCAAGGGGCGGTGCTCTCGCTCGTCGATCTGAAGCCGGGCGACTCGGTGCTCGATTTGGGGTGCGGCACGGGCGTGATGATCCCCTTCTACCTTGCGGCCCAAGCGGGAAAGATCGTGGCGGTCGACGTGTCGGAGAAGATGGTCGAGCGTGCGAGGGAAAAGTTTGGGCACGAACATTCCGTGGAGCTTCGTGCCCAAGATGTGCTCTCGCTCGATGAAGGCGAGCGCTTCGACGCCGTGGTCATCTACAACGCCTACCCTCACTTCTTCGAGAAGGCCGCATTGGTTGAGAAAGTGTATCGCCTGGTCAAGACAGGAGGGCGTTTCGTTGTCGCCCATGGATCAGGCAGGGACGTCATCAATCGCCACCACGAGGCAGTTGCCGCGGGGGTGAGCTGCGGCCTGCGCGCAGCGAGCGAGGAGAGCGCACTTTGGGCGGACAAGTTCGAAATCGAGGCGCTGGTGGATACGCCTGGCTTCTACGCGTTCTCCGGCGTTCGAAGGTAGCCGTTCGTCTGCACCTGACTCTTAAGGACGGCGGGTGGTGCGTGCGCATGCGAATTGCGCTGCAGCGCCTGTAATTCGCAGAAATCCACAAAGTCTTCGCTTACGAAGCGCTTTCGATTTGTGCTTAACTTGAGGTAGTCAAAAGGCGCAGTGAGACGCTGCATACGATGTGCAGAGGTGGTCGCAACGAGCATGTTGCGACCATTTTTTATGTCGACATTGTCTTTTGACGAGTATTCCCGAAAGAAAGGAACAATTGAAATAGTGACTTCAAACAATGTCAAACTTCCCCGTGCCCGTGTCGAGGTGGCTCATCCCTACCTCGCGCTCATGGGACTCTACTGCGGTGGCTTCGCCGGCATGTACAGCGAGACCGCGCTCAATATCGCCCTGCCCCAGCTTTCCCTCGCTTTCGGCGTCGACGTGTCCGTCACGCAATGGCTCGTGGTGGGCTATATGCTCGTAATCGGCGTGGTTCTGCCGTTCGCGAGCCTGCTCATGAAATGGTTCTCCGCCCGCAAGCTCACCCTGTTCGCGCTCGGCGCCTTCTTCGTCGGCGCGGTTGCGAGCGCGGTTGCCCCCTCGTTTCCCGTAGCGCTCGCCGGCCGTGCGGTGCAGGGCATCGGCACGGGGCTTGTCCTGCCCATCATGTTCGCCATGGTGCTCGAGGTGATTCCTCCGCACAAGATCGGCGCTGCCATGGGGACGAACGCGCTTGTCATCATGTTCGCGCCGGCTATCGGCCCGACGCTTGCAGGTGCTCTTATCGGCGCCGGATCGTGTCGCCTCGTCTTCGCGAGCTTTGCGGTTATCGCCCTGTTGGGAATCATCTTCGCATGGAAGTTCGAGGTAAATCCCTATAAGCTGACCAGGCCTTCAATCGATGCGCCTTCCGTCGTGCTTTCGGTCGTGGGCTTCGGCGGCATTGTGCTCGGTGCGGGAATGGCGAGCTCTTGCGGATGGGCATCCCCCATCGTTTTGGGCGGGCTTGTTGCGGGCCTCGTGTGCCTTGCGCTCTATGTTCGCCGCCAGCTTTCCATTGAGGTGCCCGTCATCGATATGCGCATCTTCTCCCACCAGGGATTCCGCGTGGGTGCCGTATGCATGATGGTCAACTTCGGCATCACCCTTTCCGCCATGTACATCCTGCCGCAGTTCTACCAGAACGGCATGCTTTTGGCAGTGGCCGTGACCGGCGTGGTCATGCTGCCCGGCGGCATCGTGAACGCGCTCATGAGCATGATCTCCGGCCGCATCTACGACCGAATCGGCGCGTGCGGGCCGGCGGTATGCGGCTTCGGGCTGTCCACCGTCGGTGCGGCGGCGCTGCTTTTCGCGACGCCTGAGTCTCCGCTTGCCTATGTCATTGCCTGCCATGTGGTCATGATGGTTGGCGTGCCGCTCGCGATGTCGCCCTGCCAGACGCACGCGCTCTCCTCGCTGCCCCGCGAGCTGTCGACCGACGGCTCCACGGCGCTCAACACGATGCAGCAGGTGCTCGGCGCCGTGTGCACCGCGGTGACGACGAGCCTTCTCACCGCAGGTCAGGCGAGTTATGTTGCTGCGGGCGGTGCTGACGCGACGCTCGCCTTCACGCAGGGGTCTCACTGGGGATTCGCGTTCGCGCTCGCACTTGCGGTGATCGGTTTCGCGTGTGCGCTGCGCATCAAGGTGAAGAAACGCGCGAACGTGGGAACGGGCGAGGTTGCTGCCGCCGATGCTGCCGCCGATGCTGCCGCTCGTGCGGCTGCGAAGGCTTCGGCTGCAAACGTCGCGACGGGCGATGGGTCCTCGCCGCGCGACGCAGCGAAATCAGGCGCCCGCGCGTAGCGTGTCGGTTCCGGCTGGCAGGTGTTGACCTCGCCGAGGTGCATTCCTCTTGGTTTCGACTTATGAGGGGACTAATCGTAGAGGGCGAATGTATGGCGCCCTAGAAAAAACTCCCTTCTTTGGCGGTCGGGCATCGTTGTGCTCGACCGCCTTTCGCATTGGGCTCGCCCCAAGCCACCTTCCCTTCTTACGCCGCCTTCGCGCCCTTCGCGGCTTCTTCGGCTGCGATCAGTTCGCGTGCATGCTCGATGGCGTCGTCGATGTTCGGGCGGAAGTGCTCCTCGCCCACCAAATCGACGAACCCTGCGCGGCGCATGGTCTTTATAGGCTGTTCGTTGGCGTGGCTGAAGATAAGCTTTACGCCGTTTTCCTTACAGTAGTCGTAGAGGTTCTCGAGTGCGTTCATTCCCGACGAGTCGAGCGAGGGTACGCCGCGCATGCGGATGATCAGGTATTTCGTGAACTCCTTCACCGAGATGTCGGTAATGCGGTCGGTCATGCCGAAAAACATCGGGCCGTTGATCTCGTACACGCGCACGCTTTTGGGCAGCTCGCGCAGGTGCGTGACCTCGGAATCGGCGTCGCAGTAGTATTTCCAGCCTTTGACCTCGGTTTCCTCGGAGACCATCTTCATGAACAGCACCACGGTGATGAGCATACCGACTGCAATGGCCGTCACCAGGTCGAACACGATGGTGAGCGTGAACGTGAGCAAAAGCGTGGCAACTGCGCCCTTCGATGCCGTGTGGCACAGGTGCGCGAAGTTGCGCCAGCCGCTCATGTTGTAGGCGACCTGCAGCAGGATGGCCGCGATAGTCGGCATGGGGATGAGCGCTGCGTACGGCATGAGGAACACGAGCACTGCGAGCAGGACCAGCGCGTGCGCCATGCCTGCGATCGGCGTGCGCCCGCCGCTCTTCACATTGGCGGCCGTGCGTGCGATGGCGCCTGTCGCGGGGATGCCGCCGAAAAGCACCGAGCCCAGGTTGCCGACGCCCTGGGCCACAAGCTCCATGTTGCAGCGATGGTGCGAGCTGATCATCGAGTCGGCGACGACGCATGAAAGCAGCGACTCGATGGCGGCCAGGATGGCGATGGTGATGCCGTTGGGAAGCTGTTCGCGCAGCAAATCGATCGAGAGCTGCGGTGCGTGCAACTCGGGCAAGCCGGCGTTGATGGTGTACAAATCGCCGATAGTGCTCACGTTCATACCGAACAGAGGTACAATGATCATGCCCACGATGACGGCGACAAGCGAGCTGGGCACCTTGGCTCCCAGCGTGCCCAGTCGCGGCCACAAAAACAGCACCGCCAGGCATACCGCTCCCACCACGAGCGCCTGCCAATTGAAGGTGCCGAAGTTTGCCGCGAGTGCCGTTACTTTGTCGAGCGTCTCGACTGTCGCCGTCCCCGCGGGGTACGTGAGTCCGAAAAAGTCTTTCAGCTGGCCGATTACGATGGTCACCGCGATGCCCGCCGTGAAACCGGTGGTGATGGTGTAGGGCACGAAGCGGATGATGGTTCCCAGCTTGAACAGGCCCATGAGCACAAGCAGCACGCCGGCGATCAGCGTTGCCGTCACCAGCCCGTCGATGCCGTCGGTCGCGACGATGCCGGCCACGATGGTCGCGAACGCGGCGGTGGGGCCGGAGATTTGCACGCGTGAACCGCCGAGGAGGGCAATCAGGAATCCTGCGACAATGGCGGTGTAGAGCCCCTGTTCAGGACCGACGCCCGATGCGATCGCCAGCGCGATCGAGAGCGGCAGCGCCACGATGGCGACTACGATGCCCGACACGATGTCGCGGGGAAGCTGCTCTTTGAGCTCTTCTTTGGTGGAATGCTTGATGATGCTGAACAGGATCGGTTTGATTTTGTCGCGCTGCAAGGGTGTTTGATTCCTCCTCGTTGTTTTTCGTTTTTGCCGCGCGCGCCGCCCGCTTGGGCGTTTTCGCGCACAATTCCCTATCCCGTAATGGGGACAGAAAAATTCCACCCAGGCAATCCCGGGTGGAATTCGAGTTCTTCAGTTATCGCCAAAAGGCATGGAAAGGGGTCTCGTATTCTAACGGTTCAGCAACGTGGCTGCTCAGGCCACGCAAAAATCAATAGCGTAGCGTGCGAAAGCAAAGGCGAGCGGCATTGAGGTTTCTCGTGCAGTCGTTTCGCGGGCGCTGCTATCATGGTCGCATGGACGACTTCGAGAAAAAATGGAAACGCATTCAAGAGCAGCTTCGCATCCAGATGAGCGGCGATGAACGGCTGCGCGTATCGAGTGGCCGCACGCTTTTCGGCATTCGAAGCGAAGGCGAGCGCAAGATGGAAGAGTTTGCCCGGCAGATAGAGGCGGAATGCCAAGCGCGCGAGCGGGTGAAAGAGAATGACCAACGCGAACTGTAGCGCTGGCGGGAGGTGTTGTTGCCTGGTGCTGTTGCGCTCAACTCCCCCCGCACCCTTCCCCTCGCTGCGCGCATCGTCCTGATTTCGCTCGTGCCTCGTCTCCTGCTTGTCTACCGCGGTGGGTGGCCTTCTTTCTCGAAATCGGCTGGTCGTGGACAGAAATCGCTGATATGTGAGGAGTTTCTTAAGGCTAACTCTTATCTTGAAAATTTGACCTGGGAAAACGCAAGGCTGTCAGGCTGAATCCTCCCTATCGCGTCTCTTTCGACTCGCATATCGATGATTTTTGTCCACGGCGGAGGGTTTTTGTAAGTTCAATCTGTTTGCTGCGCGGCGTTTTGGTGACCAAATGGCAACGATGGGAAGCTTCCGGTTGTCCTTGAAACGACCCAGGCGCACAATGACATAGAAGAAATGTCCACCCGACGCGGGCGGGCGCGAACGGACAAGCTTCACGGAAGGATGCGATATGTGCACGGGAATCAGATTCAGCGACGGCGAGGGCAACATGTATCTGGCACGCAACCTCGATTGGAGCACGCGCTACGGTGAGCGTGTGGTGGTGACGCCCGCGGGCTTTCCGCTCCCCTACTCCTTCCTCGATGATGCGCCGGCGGCGCACGCCGTGATCGGCATGGCGGTGGTGCTCGACAACTACCCGCTCTATTTCGATTGCGGAAACGACGCGGGCCTGGGCGTTGCCGGCTTGAACTTCCCCGGGTTCGCCGAATATTCCAAGGGACCTATCGATGGGAAGACGAACATAGCGGCCTACGAGTTCCCCGTTTGGGTCGCAGCCAACTTCTCTACGGTCGATGAAGTGGAGGCGGCCCTCGCGAACGCGAACATCGTTGCGAAGCCGGTGAGCGACCAGCTCGGCGTATCGATGCTGCACTGGATTGTCGGTGATGGCGCGCGCTCGATCGTGATCGAGCAGATGGCCGACGGCCTGCATGTGATGGACAACCCGGTCGATACGCTGGCGAACCAGCCCGAGTTCACCTGGCATATGACGAACTTGCGCACGTATATCACGGCAACGGGCGACTTCCCCGCTGCTGCGACCTGGGGTCGCGCCGAGATTACCCCCTTCGGCGCAGGCGCCGGTGCGCGAGGCATCCCGGGCGATTCCTACTCCCCTTCGCGCTTCGTGAAGGCGGCGTTCCTGAATGCTAACTACCCGCAAAAGGCCAGCGAATGGGAAAACGTGCTGCGCGCGTTCCATACGCTTGGGAGCGTGGCGATGGTGGAAGGCTCGGCGGCGATGGCCGACGGCGCCTTCGAGCGCACGCTCTACACGGGATGCTTCTCCGCGCGCACGAAGACGTATTACTACTCGACCGACGACGACCCCTCCATCAAAAGCGTCGCACTCGCCGATTGCGATGCGGGCGACGTGAGCAAACTTTTCGTTGCCTAAGTAGTGCGCGAGGCGGTGCGCCGCCTCGCGCTTTCTATCTACTCGAACGGCGAGCGATCGTGGTTGATCTCGCAGTTGAACAGGTGCTCCACCTCTGCCACGTCGCGGGTTTGCCCGAGCGCCCACATGGTCTTTGCAACGATCGCCTCGGGGGTCATGTCGGCGCCGCGCAAGATGCCCGGATGGTCCGCATACGCGCGGCCAACCTCGTAAACTCCCAGGTCAAGCCCCTCTTCGGGAACCTGCGTCGTCATGACGGCGATGCGCCCCGAATCGACCCATGAATAGATAGCGTCCTGGAAGCACGGGCCGGTCTCGCCTTGTTCGGGAATGCCCCCGATGCCGAACGTTTCTAAGATGACCGCGTCATAAGACGGCGCCAAAGCCGAGAAGATCCGCGAATCGAGCCCTGGCGTGAGTTTCAGCGCGAACACGCGCGGGTCGAGCTTGTCGTACACGATGGGGCGATCTGCTGTGTGACCGCGTGACTCGTCCGCCTTCCTTGCATGCGCGAAAGGGGCGGAGCGCACGATGCGGTCGGTGCGGATATAAGCGAGCGGTGGGAAGTTCACGCTGGTGAAGGCGTTGAAGCTCATGGTGCGCTGCTTGCGTGCGCGGGTTCCCGCGATGACGATGCCGCCGAACGCGATCGACACGTCGCGCGCGTCGTCGTCGGTTGCGTACAGCACGCTTTGGTACAGGTTGAGCTTCGCGTCGGTGAAGGCGCTCGCCATGGGGCGCTGCGACCCGGTGAGCACGATGGGCTTGGGGCTGTGCTGGATAAGGTACGACAGGGCTGCCGCGGTGTATGCCATGGTGTCGGTGCCGTGCAGCACCACGAACCCGTCGTAGTCGTCGTAGCTTTCCACGATGGTGCGGGCGACGCGCAGCCAGTCGCACGGGCGCATGTTGGTCGAGTCGATGTTCATGGCCTGTTTCACGTCGAGCGTGGCGAGGTCTGCCACCTCGGGGACGAACCGCGTCAGCTCCTCCCCTGAAAGCGCAGGCGACAAGCCATTCCCCTCTTCTTTCGATGCGATAGTGCCGCCTGTGGCGACAAGCAAGATGCGTTTCTTCGTCATGGTGCTTTCCAATCTTTCGGTGCCGGGTGCGTTTCTGGTTGTTGCTTGACGGCCGGCGCGAGCAAGGGGACCCCTCGCGATGCATTTGCTCCCAAGCCGTCCTTCGAGCTCGTCTTTGCGCCGTTTTCGAACATGGTTTTCTAGGATTGTACCTTATGGCTTCCTCGCCCGCCTGTTGCTCCCCCATCAATGCCACTCTCTGTGCGCGAATTGCGGATTCTCCTACCCAATCGGATTCGAGCATCTACTCATCCATAGGTGCCTGTCCTATAATCCTTCACGGTTTTTGGGGCCGCACCCGTGGCGACGCTTCGGGTGCAAGATGGTGGCCGCGCCGAGGTCGGCACCTTGGGCGCGAAGTGGAGAAAGAGTTTTACGCATGCAAACCAAACAAGAACTGTTCCTCGATCTTTTGGGAACGGAAGACACCCAGTTCGTCATCCCGGTGTACCAGCGCGTGTACTCCTGGGGCTTGCAGCAGTGCAAGGGGCTGTGGCAGGACATCAATCGCTCGGGCCGTACGGGCAACGCGCACTTCATCGGCACGGTGCTCTATGCGCCCGACCGTTTCGCGAAGACGGCGCAGCATCAACTCGATGTGATCGACGGCCAGCAGCGCATGACCACGCTCACCATCGTGATCGCCGCGCTCGTGAAGTATCTACGCACGCACGGCGCGACCGCCGATGGCCTTACTGCCGACGATATCTCCGGCACGTTCCTCCACGTGAAGACGGGCGACGGTGCGGTGGCGAAGCTCATCCTGTCGCTAAACGATTGCCCGACACTTGAGGCGGTGGTGAACGCTACGCCGATGCCCGAGCGTCCCTCCGAGCGCATCACCGAGAACCTCGACTACTTCTACGGCGAGATGGAGAAGAGCGATTTCGACGCCGACGTGCTGTGGGCGGGCATGAAGGTGCTCACGGTGATCGACGCGGAGTTCGACCGCGGCGACAACCCGCAGCTCATCTTCGAGAGCCTGAACGCGCGCGGTGTGCCGCTGACGACGGCCGACCTGGTGCGAAACTACCTGCTCATTGCGATGGACCACGATGAGCAGACGCGCCTGTACAAGGAATACTGGGAGCCGATCGAGGTTATGTTCGGCGACGACCCTGGCGCCGAGAAGCTCAACGCTGCCATCCGCACGTGGCTTTCCATCCGCTTCCCCAAGGTGCGCATCCACGATAAGAGCGAGACGTATTCCGTGTTCAAGACCTACATCGAGGACGAGCACGCGGGCACGCCCGAGGAGCTGCTCGACGAGCTGCGCGGCTTCTGCTTCATGTGGGCTGAGAACTACAACTTCCACGAGGTGAAAGAATTCCGCTGCATGAACTGGGCGAAGGGAAAGCGCCGCACGCTCGTTCCCGAGCGCGCAAGCCAAGGCGGGTTCTAGGGTAAGCGCTGCAGCCTGCGCGATCTGCCGCATAAGATGGAAGGAGCCTCGGGTACAAACCCGAGGCTCCTTTTAGTTTTGCTCCTAAGCTTTCGCGGGAAGAGCGCCTCCTGCGGCGGGTAGTGTTCTTTCCACCGCAGGAGGCTCGCTACGCCGCTCGACGTTCGCTACGCCATGAGCTTCTTGATGCGCTCCATGGCCTCGACGGTGGCGTCGGCGTCGCCAAAGGCGGTCAGGCGCACGTAGCCCTCGCCCGAGGGGCCGAAGCCCGCGCCCGGCGTGGTGATGATGTTCGCCTCGGTGAGCAGCTTGTCGAAAAACTCCCAGCTCCCTACCCCTTCGGGCGTCTTGCACCAAATGTAAGGGCTGTTCACGGCGCCGTACACGGTGAACCCGACGGCTTCGAGACCCTCCTTGATCACGCGCGCGTTGTTGCGGTAGTACGCAAGCGTCTCCTCGATCTGGCGCTCGCCTTCCTCGGTGTAGATGGCCGCGGCGCCGCGCTGGATGATGTAGCTCGCGCCGTTGAACTTCGTGCACTGGCGGCGGTTCCACATGGCGTTCAGACTCTGGCCGTCGCGCTCGAGTTCCTTAGGCACCACCGTGTATCCGCAGCGTGCACCGGTAAATCCTGCGGTCTTCGAGAACGAGCGGAACTCGATGGCGCAGGTCTTGGCGCCTTCCACCTCATAAATGGAGTGCGGCACGCCCTCTTCGGTGATGAAGCGCTCGTAAGCCGCGTCGAACATGATGATCGAGCCGTTGGCGTTCGCGTAGTCGACCCACACCTTCAGCTGCTCGGCCGTGAGCACCGTGCCCGTGGGGTTGTTCGGGCTGCACAGGTAGATGACGTCCGCACGGCCCTTGGGAAGCGCAGGACAGAAGCCGTTTTCGGCGGTGGTGGGCATGTAGGTGATGTTCGTCCAGCGCTCGGCTTCGGCATCGTAGTCGCCCGCGCGGCCTGCCATCGCGTTGGAGTCGACGTAGACGGGGTATACCGGGTCGCAAACGGCGATGACGTTGTCGACATCGAGGATGTCGCCGATGTTGCCGCAGTCCGACTTCGCGCCATCGGAGATGAAGATCTCGTCGTCGGCGATGTCGACCCCGCGTGCGTGGAAGTCCTTCTCCGCGATGACCGATCGCAGGAAGTCGTAGCCCTGCTCAGGGCCGTATCCGTGGAAGGTCTCGGAGCGAGCCATGTCGTCGACGGCGGCGTGCATGGCCTCGATGACGGCAGGTACGAGCGGGCGTGTCACGTCGCCGATGCCCATCTTGATGAGCTTCGCCTCGGGGTGCGCCTCGGAATATGCGGCCGTGCGACGGGCGATCTCGGAGAAGAGATAGCTGCCCGGAAGTTTCTGATAGTTCGGATTGACCTTAGCCACGAAAGTGCTCCTTGTCGTTTCGGTTCCTGCAAGCGGCGGATGCCGCGTCGCGCGGGCCCGCCTTCGCGCCCACGCTTCTGTGTCGCCCTCCATTGTGCCGCAGATTGACCGAGCACGCGCGCAATTTAACGTTAACGCCAGTGATTTAACATCAGAAGGGCGTGGAGGCGGCGCTCTATCGTGCCCTCGTGGCAGTAAAAAGTCACCAGAACACGCGCAAATACAGCCACGCATGCTGAAAGGGCTGTATTTGCGCGTGTTCTTTTTGCTATCGCGTGCGGCAGTATTCCCTCACTCGCTTGGAGAACGCGGATAGCTCCTCGGGGGTCATCTCGTCGAGGCGTTCGAGGTTGGCAGCGAAGTTGGCGAGCGTGCCCTCTTGGCGCGCCTTGATCGCGGTCGTGCAGTAGCTCACGACAACGCCGGTTAAGAGCGCGATGTAGAAAATGCTGAGGACACTGAGCACTACGGCTGCCACGCGCGCCACCGGCCCCGTCGCGTTCACGTCGCCGAATCCGATGTTCGACACGACTTCGAAGGAAAACCACGCCCCGTCGCCGAAGGTGAGGGTTTCGGGGTCGGCGAGCCATACGGCTGTCGAGCAGATGAGGAAGGCTATCGCGAACACACAGGTGATCGGCCCGAACCCCGAGTGTCTCAGCACGTCTACGAGCATGCGGAAGTTTATCATTCGCCTGCCTCCTTGGTTTCTCGATTCGCGCGCCCCTCCCGTGCCGGGGTGCTTTCCCCCGTCGGAGCACTCTCCCCCGCCGATCCCTCTCCCCGCGGCTTGGAAGGCGCAATCGCCTTCGGAAGGGGAATCGCAGCTCCGATGGCCGCAGCCGCGATCGTAACGACGACGCCCTTCACGGGGAAGCACATGATCAGCAGCAACGCCGTCATCACGGGCTGGCGCATGACGGCTCCCATGCACCCCGCGGTGCACGCTGCCACGCACGACACAGAATCTGCGCCGGTGAGCAGGGAAAAGCCGTAGCCCATGCTCACGCCTGAGAAGATGAGCGGGAAGAAATGGCCTCCGCGCCAACCCATCTGGATGCAGAACGGGGTGAGCGCGGCCTTTACGAGCCCGGTTGCTATGAGCGCGCCCACGCCGATTGCAAGGTAACTATCCATCAGCAGGTGCGTTTGCGCCTCGCCCGCGAACATGGTGTAGGGCAGCGCCATGCCGCATACCGCGAGGACGATTCCGCCGAGCACGGCCTTCGCGACGGACCGCTCTCCCATGCGGCTTGCAAGTTTTCCCGATGCCCAGGTCGATGCGTGGAAGGCCCATCCCGCGGCGCATCCGAGGAGGGCGGCGGGTATGACCAGCGCGGCTTCGAGCGCGCCCACTTTCATTCCTGTGAAGCGTGGAAGGCCCATACCTCCCCCGAACACGTCTCCGAGCAGCAGAAACGCCGCAAGTGCACCCGCAATGGCGCACAGGTAGACGAAGGTCTTCTGCGTGCGCGGCAGCTTGATGTCGACGTCGTCTTTGCCGTCTTTCGGTGCGTCCGCCGTCCCTGCGAGCGGGGCCACGAAGCCGTACAAGGGGGCGGTGAACAGGGCGGTCAAGGCGGCTTGCGTGCCGATGGTGGTGAGCGCGCGGAAGTCGGCTCCGAAACGCCGCATCCGATCGCCGACCCAGGTGCAGAGCCCCGCGATTACGCCGGTGAGCCCGGCCTCGGGGCCGATCGACCCGCCGAACAGCAGCGGCAGAAGCGCCGCGAGCGAAAGCCTGTCGATGCCCTCGTAGCTATAGCGGCCGTCTTTCTTCACCTTGCCCATGACGGCGGTGAGCTCTTCGGGGCGTGCACCCGTTTTCTTGTCGAAGTACCCGATGAGTAGCCCGCCGACGATGCAGACGATGAGCGGATACGGCAGAAAGCCGAATGGCCCTTTCGCAAGCCCTGGCAGATACGCATCCGCCGCCTGGCCGATGAGCGCGGGAAGCGTAGACCAGAAGAACTCGATTCCCTTGTTCATCAAGAAGAAGAACGCCCACACGAACGCGCCGGCGATGGACCCGGTCGCGATGACGCAAAGCACGAAGAGCGCGAGGTTGATGGGTTTGGAAAAGTTTGTCATGCGGCTCCGATTTGTCGAGGGCGTCAAGGGCGGACGCGTGCCATTGTAGCATCCTCGCGGTTTTGAGGAGAGGGGACCGCCTGGGAAGAGTATGCCTGCCCAGGGATTGCTCTAGGCGCCCGATTTCGGGGCGAGGCTCGGGCGGCTCGCTCGTGTTGAAGAGACCCTCTGCGGCTCGTTTGCCCCCGTAGAACGGGAAGGCCGCTCGAGGCGGCCTTCCCGGTTGGCGTCATTTTGCTGCATGCAGTGCGCTAGACGATTTTCTTCCCGAAGACGGCAGCGAGTTCGCGCAGCTCGGCAATAAGGTCGGTGAACTGGGCGGGCGTCAGCTGCTGCGGACCGTCGGAGAGGGCCGCGGGCGGGTTCGGGTGCACCTCGATCATAATTGAGTCGGCGCCGACCGCCACTGCTGCCCTTGCAAGTGCGGGTACGAGGTCGCGCACTCCGGCCGGGTGAGACACATCCACGCAAATGGGATAGAGGCTCTGCTTGTGGATGACGGGCACGGCCGAGATATCGAGCGTGAAGCGCGTCGCGGTTTCGAAGGTGCGCAGACCGCGCTCGCAGAGCACGACATTGTCGTTACCCGCCATGGTGATGTAGTCGGTCGCGGCAAGCCACTCGGCAATCGTCCCGGCGAAACCGCGCTTGAACAGCACCATCTTGTGCGAGTCTTTCGTCACCTTACCGATGTTCTTCAGCAGGCTGAAATTCTGGAAGTTGCGTGCTCCCACCTGCAGGCCGTCGACGTAGGAGTGGACCATCTCGCAGTGCTCGGAGTCCATGACCTCCGTCAGAGTCTTCAGGCCGTACTTGTCTCCCCCAGCCTTCATGATCTGCAGCGCTTCCTCGCCGAGGCCCTGGAAGCTGTGGGGGTTGGTGCGGGGCTTGAACGCGCCGCCGCGGATCCAATGCAGGCCGAGGCTCGCGATGCACTCAGCTACTTCGTTGAACTGCTCTTCGCTCTCGACCGAACACGGGCCGGCGAAAATGGTGATCTCGTCGGTCAACGTTCCGTAATCGGGTAGTTTTTGGGACACGGGTTTCACTTCGCTCATACGGACGGGGTCTCCTTCATAACCTTGAGAATTGCCTCGTAGATTTCTCGAAGGTTCTCGTTATACAAAGGTCCCTCGTTATAAGAGTTGACGCGAGCGAAGATTTCCTCCTCGCGCTTGGGGTCGTAAAGCCCCATGCGGGCTCCTGGTTTGAGTCCGCGGATTACGAGCGAATGACCTGCGCGCTTATTCAGAAGCGCAACGATTTGCTGGTCGATTTCGTCGATCTTGGCGCGGTGCGCTTCGATTTCAGCAAGCGACTTGCTTTCTTCTGGCATTGATAGTTCCTCTCATGCCTCAATGCTTTAACGAGAATCTGCCCTGATAGGGCCACTCGTGTGCTTGACATGATAGCAAAAGAGAAGTCGCGGCTAACCCGAAAGCGGGTGAAATGGGGTGGCGAGCAGAAAATCCTAGCATTTTGATAGGCCTCGCGCCGCCCGACGCCCTCGGCCGCACGCAGGCTCCCCGTCTTATCATGCACTTCTGCTACAGAGTACGGAAGCGGCTTCGAAGGAGCCTCATGTGCTCTTCGCTCATGATCTCGGCGCGTTGCTCTAGGTAGAGGGCCATCTTTTCCTGGTCGCGCGGGAGCACGCCGTCGAAATGCACCATGTTGGTATCGTGCCCGGCCTCGATGAAGGAAGTGCATCCCGAAAGGCCCGCGATGAAGTCGCGGATTTCCAGGACGATTTCACGTTCTGCCGCCGGGACGAAGGCGCCCGATGCCACATCCTGTGCGAGGTCAGCATTGTCGAACACGGTGAGCGTCATGATGTTGATGCGCAGCGGGTTGATGCGCGAGAAGACTTCGGCCGACGCGCGTGCCGCCTCGGAGCACTTCTCAGCGCCTGCCATGCCCGCCAGGTAGAACAGCGTGTAGTCGATGCCGACCTTGTCGAGCCGCGCGCATTGCTGCTCCAGGTCAGCCGCGGTATGTGGCTTGCGCATGAACTTGAGCGCGGGATCGTAGGCGCTCTCGGCGCCGATGGAGAGCCCCTGCACCCCGAGCCGCGCCCAGGTTGTGAGGTCCTCGTCAGTCGTAGCTTTCACGTCAGCCACGCGGCAAAAGCCGCCGATTGTCTTCACTTCGGGCAGCTTCTCGTGAATGCGCTCGAGCAGCGGTATAAGGATGTCGCGCGGCATGCCGAAGGGGTTGCCGCCGTAGAGGTAGATGCGCGAGGGTCTGCGCACGTAGGAAGCGAGCTCGTCGAGGTCGGCTTCCACCTCTTCGCGCGGCGCGGGTCGATAGTCCTTCTCCGGCTTGCGGCACAGCGAGCAGAAGCGGCAGCGGTTGTACGAGCAGCCGATTTCCGCCTGAAGGATTCCCGATGCCATCTCGTAGGGCAAACGATGCGGCGATTCGACGTAATGCATAAGGTCCTCCCTGCTCTTGAGGTTGTCCTGCGACTTTCTCGCAGTCGACCCATAGCCTTTTCGGCTTTTCGGCCATTCTGTCCCCTATGGCTGTCATGTTTCATTGTGCTCCATGTTCGCGGTTGCGTGCAAGGAACAATAAGCTCACCGCCCTTTTCCGACTCGCATATCGGCGTATTTTGTCCGTGAAGAGTCGATTCCGAGTAAGAAGACGTCCGGAGTGGGCGGTCGCGGGCGGCAGAATCCGCTCCATCCCGCGCTAACTCGCGGTTTCACTCCATCCCGCAGCCAACCAAGGGTTTGCTACAAACTCCACGACCTGATGCCGCACACGGTGATGTCCTTCGCGCCGAAAAAGCTGCGAAGCCCCAGTTCAACCGCATTATCATATTCCATCCCGCGCGCTACGAGCACGCTTCCCAGCTCACCGTGCAGCTCGACGCAGCCCTTCGCGCGCAGCTTGTCCGCCGCCGCGTCATCGACGAACCGCGTGGCCACCTCCGACAGGTCGACGCAGCAGCCGCATGCGCTCGCTTGTTCAATAGCTATATGCCGCCAGCCCTTTTTGCGCATGTACGTCGCGAGTTTGGGCGTGTAGGTGACGCGAGGGATGTTCAGCTGGGATTGCATTGCGACTCTACGGAAGCATGCCCATGGTCTCGAACGCGAAGTAGGCAAGGACGAGCACGCCCACGATAATGCGGTAGATGCCGAAGGCGGTGAAGTCGTTCTTCTTGATGTAGCCCATGAGGAACTTGATCGAGATGATCGACATGATAAACGCGGACACGACGCCTGTGACGAGCACGGCGACTTCGGTCGTGGTCATGGCGACGCCTGCGAGTACGAACTTCGCGGCCTTCACTGCGCCCCAGCCAAGCATTACGGGGATGGCCAGGAAGAACGTGAACTCCGCCGCCGCGGTGCGCGAGCAGCCGGTGAGCATGCCGCCGATGATTGTAGCTCCCGAGCGGCTTGTTCCCGGAATGATCGCGAGCACCTGGAAGAGGCCGATCTTGAGCGCGGTCTTCCAGTCGATGTCGTCGACGTCGGTGATCTTGAACAGCTGCTCTTCTGCGCGGGCATCGAGCTGCTCGCTTGTTGCGTGCGCCTGAGCGTCGACGCGGGCATGTTTGCCGCGCGGGCGCGGCCCAGAAAGCGCGAGTCCTGCGCGGGCCTCCTGAAAGCGACGATGGTTGCGGCGTTCGAGCGCGATGAAGATGATGCCGTACAAAATGAGCATCGCGGCAACGCAGACCTTGTTGTAAAAATGCTCGTTTACCCAATCGTCAAGCGCGAATCCGAACACCGCCGCTGGAATGCACCCGATAACGACCATGCCCCACAGTCGCCAGGTGCTTTTGCGCTGTGCCGGCGTCTTCTTGAAGCTGAAGGGGTTGAGCTTGTGGAAGTACATGATGATGACGGCGAGGATTGCACCGATCTGGATGACTACGAGGAACAGGGCGAGGAATTGGTCGGACACCTGCAGTTTTACGAACTCGTCAATCAAGATCATGTGGCCGGTTGACGAGATGGGCAGCCATTCGGTGATGCCCTCGACAATACCCTCGAGCAGGGCTTTCAGGATTTCTATAATCATGTATGAGCTTTCGTGCGTGCGCGATGCGCTATTTGTCGCGCTCGGATAGGACTTATCGATTCTACCGAAGGTTGCCCTGCGTGCGGCGAAACAGCAAGAAGCGCACACACTGGCGAGCCTCGGGTCCTACCCCATCACGCGGTAGAAGCAGGTGGTGTTGCCCGTGTGGCAGGCGGGGCCTGCGGGCTCCACCAGTGCGAGCAGGCAGTCGGCGTCGCAGTCGTAACGCAGCTCGATGATCGCTTGTGTGTTGCCGGACGTGCCGCCCTTGTGCCAAAGCTCCTGGCGGCTGCGCGAGAAGAACCAAGTCGTGCGCTCCTTCAGCGTGAGGCGCACGGATTCCGCGTTCATCCACGCCATCATGAGGACTTCGCGGGTCTTCGCGTCCTGCACGATGCAGGGAATGAGGCCGGCCTCGTTATACGTGAGCTCGGGAATGCTGTCAATCACTGCCATGTATGTTAGTGTCCTTTCGGTTTGTGCGACACGCTTGCGGCAAACACGTTACAGGCGCACGGGAATGCCCTGCGAGCGCATGTATTCCTTCACCTGACGTACGGTTATCTCGCCGAAATGGAATACGCTTGCGGCAAGCACGGCGTCGGCTTCGCCCTCCAAAATACCCTCGGCGAAGTGCTCGATCTTGCCGACGCCGCCGCTCGCGATAACGGGAATGTTCACTGCGCGTGCCACGGCCCGCGTAAGGGCGCAGTCGAATCCGTCGCGGCTGCCGTCGCGGTCCATGCTCGTGAGCAGGATCTCGCCCGCGCCGCGCCGCGCCGCCTCTTGCGCCCACTCGACGGCGTCGATTCCTGTTGCCTTGCGGCCGCCGTGGACATAGACCTCCCACTTGTTGGGGTTGTCTGCCCGCTGCTTCGCGTCGATCGCACAGAGGATCGCCTGCGTGCCGAACGCGGTCGCCGCTTGCGTGATGAGCTCGGGGTTCGCAACAGCGGCAGAGTTCACCGATACCTTGTCGGCGCCCGCCGCGATCATCTTGCGGATATCGGCGACGCTTCGAAACCCGCCGCCGACGCAATAGGGCAAGTGCAGCTGCTCGGATGCGCGGCTGGCAAGCTCGACGGTGGTGGCGCGGTCGTCGCTCGTCGCCGTGATGTCGAGGAATATGACCTCGTCTGCGCGCTGCTCGTCATAGCGCTGTGCGAGCTCGATCGGGTCGCCCGCGTCGCGCAGGTTCACGAAGTTCACGCCCTTGACGACGCGCCCGTCCTTTACGTCCATGCAGGGAATCACTCGCTTAGCAAGCATGGCTACTCCTTCGTTGCTGCCGCGCAGGCCGCGACGCCTTCCTCAACCGTTAAGGTTCCTTCATATACGGCGCGCCCGGTGATGACGCCCTCGATAGAGGCTGCAACCGGTGCGAGGCGCTCGATGTCGGATACGCTCGCCACACCCCCGCTCGCGATGACGGGATGCCCGAATGCCTCCGCCATCTGGACATATGCTTGCACGTCGAGTCCGGTCTGCATGCCGTCGCGTGCGATGTCGGTGTAGACGATGTGCTTAAAGCCTGCCTTGCCCATCTCGCGGGCCAGATCGCATGCCGCAACGCCCGAGCCCTCGATCCAACCTGAGACGGCGACTTCCCCGCCCTTCGCGTCGATACCGGCGGTGAGCCTGTCTCCCCCTACGCGCTCCACGGCAGCGCGCGCGAGATCGGGGTCGTTCACGAGCGCGGTGCCGAGCACCATGCGCGCGGCACCGATGTCCGCGAGGCGCTCGAGGGTCTCGAGCGTGCGGATGCCGCCGCCGATCTCTACGGAAAGCGAGGTCTCCCGCACGATGCGCTCAACGACGGCGATGTTTTCGGGCACGCCCGTGCGCGCGCCGTCGAGGTCGACAACGTGAATCCATGTGGCGCCTTGGGCCTCGAACTTCCGTGCTTGGTCAACCGGGTCGTCGTTATAGACCGTCACCTGGGCATAGTTCCCTTTGGCGAGGCGCACGGCGCGGCCATCCAGGATATCGATTGCAGGGAGAAGATACATGTCTCTGCGTTCCTTTCTGAAATCGGTGCAGCGACTGCTTAGCCGCGGGCAGCTATTGCCACGAAGTTCGCGAGCACGCGTGCGCCGGCGTCGGAGCTTTTCTCGGGGTGGAACTGCACGCCGAAGGCGCATTCGCCAAATTGGACGGCGCTTGTGAACCGCGTGCTGTGGGTGGTCTCGGCGATGGTGTGAGAACCTGTCGGCGCGATGTAGGAATGCGTGAAGTAGAAGTACTCGCCAGGCGCTATGCCGTCGAAGAGCGGGCAGGCGAAGGCGAGGTCGCTTCCTGGCTGTGGAGTGGGGTCAGGGAAGGCGCCGCCCGCATTTTCCGAGCGAAGCGAGGAAAGTTCGGGTTCAGCCTGTCCCCCATCGAGCAGTGCGTCGGAGTCGGGGGAGGTGCCGCGCGCAGTTCCGCAGCGAAGCGAGGACTGTTTGAGCACGGCATTTTCCCCGACTCCGACGCACGGAGGGACTGCAGCGCCCCCGTTACACACGGGAATCTCGATCGTATTCCACCCGACGTGCGGGACCTTGAACGCCTTGCCTTGCGCATCGTAGCGCGGCATTGCGACGACGGTGCCCGGCAAAAGCCCCAGTCCGCACGCGGGGTTGCCTTCAGGCGCGCCTTCCACGCCGTGCTCGAACATCAGGTGTTCGCCGAGGCAGATTCCCAAAAAGGGGACGCCTGCGCGCACTCGGTTGCGAATGGCCTCCATCTGCCCGAGTTCGCACATCGTCGTCGCCGCATCCGCGAAGGCCCCGACACCTGGCAAGACGATGGCGTCTGCTCTGGCTATCTCGGACGCGTCCGCCGTGATGAAAGCCTCGCCGCCCGCAGCGATGAGGCCGCGCTCGACCGACTTCAGGTTGCCCTTCTGATAATCGACTACCGCAATCATTCGCATCTCCTACAGGGCGCCCTTGGTCGTCGGCAGCGCATCGCCCATGCGCGGGTCGGCCTCGACAGCCTGGCGCATCGCGCGCGCCACCGCCTTGAACATGCCCTCGATCACGTGATGGGTGTTCTCCCCAGCAAGCTCGCGAATATGGAGCGTCACGCCCGCGTTTGCGGCGAAGGCGATGAAGAACTCCTTGGCGAGCGTCGCGTCGAAAGCCCCCACCATGACTGCCGGGACGTCGGCTTCCCAGAAGAGCTGTCCGCGGCCCGAGATATCGACCGCCGCCAGGATGAGGGCCTCGTCCATGGGCAGGGCGATCGAACCGAAACGCATGATGCCGCACTTGTCACCGAGTGCGCTCGCAAACGCCTGGCCTGCAACGATGCCGATGTCTTCCACCGTGTGATGGCCGTCAACCTCCAGGTCGCCTTCGGCGCGCACCGACAAGTCGAACAGCCCATGGCGCCCGAAGGCAGTGAGCATGTGGTCGAAAAAGCCGATGCCGGTCTCGATGTCGGTCACGCCGGTGCCGTCGAGGTCGACCTTGAGGTCGATGTCGGTTTCCTTCGTGGCACGTGCAATCCGTGCGGTCCGCTCGCTCATGTGCACCCCCTTCCTACTTGTTCGCAACGATTTCCCGCAATGCGGCGAGAAACTCGTCGTTTTCTTCTTCGGTCCCTACCGATACGCGCAGGCAGTTCTCGAGCATCGGCGCATGGGAGAAGTCGCGCACGAGGATGCCGCGCGCATAGAGGGCCTCCCACACCTTGTCGGCGCCTTCGAGCTTGAACAGGATATAGTTCGAGTCCGAAGGATACACGGTTACCCCGGGCACCTTCCCCAGCTCTTTGAGCAGACGGTCGCGCTCGGAGATGATCGCCATGATGCCGTGCTCGAACTTCTGGCGCTCGGAGAACACCTCGCGCGCAATCGCCTGCGAGACAGCGTCAACCGAATACGGCTGGCGTACCTTCAAAAACTCGCGAATAACCTCGGCGTTTCCTAAAATGTAGCCCATGCGGACTCCCGCGAGCGAAAACGCCTTCGAGAACGTACGCAGGATGAGCAGGTTCTTGTGCATCGCGAGGTAAGGGCGCATCGTCGTGCGGGAGAACTCGAAGTATGCCTCGTCGACCAGAACGAGCGCGTCTGTGGCGTCGAGGAGCTTTGCGAGGAATTCCTCGTTCGCGAGCTTGCCGGTGGGGTTGTTCGGGCTGGCCACGATGACGTAGTCGATGTCGCCTTGGCCGACGCGCTCAAGCACCGCCTCCTCGTCGATCGAGTAATCGGCGAGGCGCGGAACGTCGATGACCTCGGTGCCTGTGAGGCGCGCGTTGGCCGCGTACACCGAGAACGTCGGCGGAAGGTTCAAGAACTTGCGTCCCGGTCCGCCCCAGGCGAGCGCGATGTTGAACAAAAGCTCGTCGCCGCCGTTGCCCAGAAGCACCTGGTCGCGGTCGAGCCCGTTCGCTTCGGCGATCATGTCGCGCAGATCGTTGGCCAATGGATCGGGGTAACGGTTCAAAGGAACCTTGCGAATGGCGCTGATAATCTTCTGGCGGATCTCGGTCTCCACGTCGCGCGGGTTCTCGTTCGCGGAAAGATATGCCCTCGCGGGAAGGTACTTCGGGTCGTAGGGCACAAGCCCCTGCAGCTGAGGGGCGGATTGCCTCACGCTATTCAACGCTCTCACCTGCATCGACCTCGGTCGGTTTGCCAGCGAGCTCGTTGCAGCGTAGCTCGACGGACATCGCGTGCGCCCACAGGCCCTCGTGGCGAGCGATCGTCATGACGGAGTCGGCGTCGGCCGCGAGCGCTTCGGGGGTGTACTGGATGATGGACGACTTCTTCACGAACTCCTCGACTGAAAGCGGGCTTGCGTAGCGCGCGGTGCCGCCGGTGGGAAGCGTGTGGTTGGGGCCGGCCACATAGTCGCCGACCGCCTCCGGGGTCCACTCCCCCAAAAAGATTGCGCCCGCGTTCTTGATCGATCCGAGCAGGTCCATGGCGTTTTCCACATGCAGCTCGAGGTGCTCGGGGGCGATCACGTTCACCGCCTGGATTGCAGCCTTGCGGTCAGGGCAGACGGTGATCAGGCCGTGGTCGTTGAGCGACGCCATGGTGATCTCCGCGCGCGTGGAGTGCTTCACGTGGCGCTCGATGGCAGCCTCGATCTGGTCGGCGTATTCCTCGGAGAAGGTGACGAGGTAGCAGGCGGCCAGGGGGTCGTGCTCGGCCTGGGCCATAAGGTCGATGGCGACGAGCGCGGGATCTGCCGTTTCATCAGCGACGACGCACACCTCGGAGGGGCCTGCGATCATGTCGATTCCCACATCGCCCGACACGATCTTCTTCGCGGCAGCGACGTAGGCGTTGCCAGGGCCGGTGATCTTGGCAACCGGCTCGATGGTCTCGGTGCCGTAGGCAAGAGCGCCGACAGCCTGGGCGCCGCCGACCGAGTAGATCTCGGTCACGCCGGCGATCTTGCAGGCGGCGAGGATAGCGGAATCGAGCGAGCCGTCCTTGGACGGGGGCGTCACGCAGGCGATGCGCTCGACGCCCGCGACTGATGCGGGGATGGCGTTCATGAGCACGGTGGAAGGATAGAGCGCACGTCCGCCGGGAACGTAGATGCCTACGGATTCGAGCGGCGTCACCTTCGCACCGACGATCGCCCCGTTCTCGCGCGTGGCAATCCAGCTCTGCTGCTTCTGGCGCTCGTGGAACTCGCGGATCTGCGCGGCGGCATGCTCGAGCGCGGCGACCGTCTTTGCGTCGCATTGGGCTGCGGCGGCGTCGATTGTCTCTTGCGGCACACGGAAGTCTTCTACCTCGACGCCGTCGAACTTGGCGGTGAAGTCGCGCAGCGCCGCATCGCCGCGCTCGCGCACCTCCTCGATGATCGAGGTCGCCGCGGCGATGGCGCCCGCGTTGAACGCTCCCGTGCGGTTGATCTGCGAGCTTTTGAACTGCTCGCCTTCCTTCAGAATGACTCGACGCATGATGTGTTCCCTTCTTATATTGAAACGTCTCAGTGATTGGATGGTCGTTTACTCGTTTGCGCCCGCGTCCGCATGCGGCTGATCGCTTCCGGCTATGACCGTCGCGTCCCACAGGCCCGCCTCGGCTCCCGCTCGCAGCTTGTCCGCGAGCTCGACCACGCGCGGGTCGGTGCGAAACGCGCACGGGTTTGCGAAGAAGCGCGCTGTCGACGAGAGCACCTCGTCGACGATGACCAGGTTGTTCTCGCGAAGCGTGCGGCCCGTCGCCGTGATGTCGACGATCCGTTCGGAAAGACCCGTGAGCGGCCCGAGCTCGATGTTGCCGTGAAGCTTCACGATCTCGACCTGCTCTCCTTTCCTTGCGTAATAGGACTCGGTGATGCGCGGGTACTTCGTGGCTACGCGGATGGAGCCGCAGGTCCGATAGTGCTCGGCGACGCGCTCCCTCGCCCCCTCGGGCTCGGCCACGATGAAGCGGCATGCACCGAATTTGAGGTTCACGAGCTCGACGGTGCCCGTTGCAGCTTCGAGCAGGGAATCTTCCCCGCAGATGCCGCAGTCAGCTGCTCCAAGCTCCACGAACACCGGGGCATCCGAGGGGCGCACGATGATGTACTCGACGCCGGGGTTGCGGATGATGAGCTGGCGCCCTGGGTCGGCGAGGCCCGTCGTGTCGAGGCCGCACGCTGCAAGGCACGCGATGGAGTCGGGGTTGAGCGAGCCTTTGGGCACGGCGATGCGCAGAGGACGCCCGCCCGCCTGCTGCTCGGTCGCGGCGGCGGCAAGCGCCTGATCGAGATAGAACGCAAACCCGGCGGCGGGGCGGCTCTCGCCGTAGGCCCCGATCGTGTTGTCGTAGCGCCCGCCCGAACCGAGCGGTGCGCCGAGCGCGGGGGCGAAGGCGACGAACACGATTCCTGTGTAGTAGTCGAACGAGCTCATGACCGAGAAGTCGACGAAGATGCGGTCGGCCAGGCCCTTCTCGTTGAGCTGCTCGAGGGTCCGTTCGAGGTCGGCGAGGCCGTCCTGGCAGCCGAGCGGCGCAACCAGATCGTGCACGCGCGCGACCGCCTCGCGTCCGCCGCGGACGTTCGCGAGCGCGCGGATGGCCTGCGCGAAGACGGGTGCGACCCCTGCCTTTTGCGCGCCCGGTCCCGTGAGCTCGTCAAGCGTGACGAAGTTGCTGGCGTGATAGGCGGAAAGCACGCCCGACTTCCACGCCTCGTCGGCGCCGCATCCTGCGAGCAAGGCCCGCAGCACGCCCACTGTGGCGACCGAGATGCGGAAGTCCCTCACCCCGATCTGCTTGAGCGACTCGGCGAGCAAGGCGATTACCTCGGCGTCTGCGGTAGGGCCAGCCTCGCCGATGAGCTCGACGCCCACCTGCGTCATCTCCCGCGCCTCCGCTTGCGGGCGGCCTTCTGCCTCGCGGAAGACGCGCTCTTGGTAGCGGAAGCGGAAAGGCCCTGGCTGCCCTGCGAGGCGCGTTGCGCACATGCGCGCAATCTGCAGCGTCACGTCGGGGCGCAGCGCGAGCAGGTCGCCGCGCGAGTCGAAAAGCTTGAACGGGGTCCCCGGCACGCGCCCGCCGGCGTTCATGACGTCCATGATCTCGAGCGTGGGCGTCTCCACGGGAACGTAGCCGTTTTTCGAGAGCAATTGCTGCACGTCGAACGCGGCTGCCTCGCGGCGCGCGGCCTCATCTGCTAAGATGTCGCGAAACCCCGAGGGCGTTGTGTAATTCACGGTCGTACCTTCTCCTTCGTCATCGTGCGGCAAGCTTGGCGACGCCTTTCCTCCGGTGAGGACCTGCGACGTGGCACCTTCCGCCTGCGTGACACGCGGTAACTCATTGTAAACGCCCGCTCGCTTTCAAAGGTTGCGTTCACGTTACTTGCATCGTTTCGAGGCCTTGCGGTTTCTCCTCGCGCCTCTTTCGAACGGCACACACTTTACCACAGTAGAGTGATAAAGCAAGCAGATATTTTACGAGCGGTTTTCCGATTGCGTCCCGATTTGCAATGCATCGAGCGCCATTGCGGGAGCCTCCTCCCCTTCTTCGCCGGAACATTTTTGCTCGTGCCGTCGCGGACGGCAAATTGTTTACAGGGGCTGGTCGCTTTGTCGTGGACAGAAATCGTCCGATATGTGAGGATTCGTCTCCACCTTCGGCTCGTCTTCCTCGGGCAATTCGTCAAAAGCCCAGGTCACAGGCTGTCGAGGACATACCCAAGCATTCAGGCGGTGCTTTCGGACTCACATATCGGCGATTTCTGTCCACGTGGGGCTGATTTTCGAGAAGAGGGGGTCCTACGATCGAAAGCACGTGCCGCGCGCCCATCAGCCGGCCCTCGAGTTCCGCCGCCTCGGCGTCTTGCGAGAAGCCGGGAGCCCCCCTCCTGTTACTGGCTCGCTCGTGCGGGGTAGAGTGTGGGTCGCCCTACCCCGCACGAGTTTGCACTTCGCTCGCTATTTACCCTCGCGGGCATGTTCTCCACTCGCTGTCTACCGCGTCGCTCGCTTGCCCGGCCCTGGCGGTGCCATCGTCCTCTCGCAACGTCACGCGCGCAGTTTTCCGCTCGCCGCCGTGCCGCTCTCCCACCTCGCGCCTGCAATCTCCATGGCGCGCAATTCTCGATCGACTTCACGTTTCCAGCTTTGTCGCTCCCCAAACGAAAACGCTGAAGTGCCCGCTGCGTTTCGCAACGGGCACTTCGAATGTGAGCTTTCAGGGGAATCTTGCTTGCTGCTTGCTCGGTTACGCTGATGGCGGGATCAACCTGCGTGCGGGGGGTTCTCGCCCGGCGAACGGAATCGTCGGGCAAGCCGCGGCAGATTCAACCTGTGCGGAGATGCGGTCGCGCGCACTGACCGCTAGGCACTTGTATCTCTCAGCGGTTGGGTTCTACCTGTATAGCAAGAGATTCCCGAGGCACCTCCCAAGACCTACTTGAACTTGCACAGGGCGAGGGCACCCGTGCCGATGAGGCCGATGATGCACATCACGATGCCGGCGAACATCCACGAGGACATCTCGGGACCGAGGAGCATGGGGACAAGCCACGTGCCCAAAAACTGGCCCAAGCTCTGGACGAGCATGAGCACGCCCATGCCGATCGACATCAGCTCGGGGCGACCGAGGACGTTGATGTAGGAGGTCAGGCACATAACAGGTCCGCCGAGACCGACAAGACCCATGACGATGGCGCCGACCCACATCAAAGGACCGGTCTGGGTGAGAAGAATCAGCGTACACGGCCCCATGACGACCATGGCGAGCAGGTAGAGCGGCTTGCAGCGGCCCATTTTGTCGGAAAGCGAGCCGAACAGCGGCGAGGAGATGACCGCAAGCAGCATCGGCAGGGTGCTCACGAAGCCGGAGAGCGTGGGGTCGACGCCTTGCTGCTGCATGAACGTTGGCGCGAAGCCCAAAACGGCAAGCAGCGTCAGGTTGAACACGAGGAACGCGAAGAAGAACAGAAGGATGTTCGGCTTGACGAGCTCGGAGTAGCTCACCTTCTCCTCGGAGGCTTCCGCCTGAGGTGCTTCAAGCGCCTCGCCGCCGGGGAACTTGACGATGACGGCAACGACAATCGCGAAGACGACGGCAACGGCTGCGTAGATAATCCACACGCCCACAAACCCGGTGGCGGCGTAAAGCGTCGGGGTCAGAACTCCGCCCAAGACGGATCCGAGGCAGACCCACAGGGCCCAGATGCCCGTCGCGGAACCGATCTTGTCGGGAGCGACGTACTTCTGCACGGCCAGAGGGCCGCAGATGGTGACGAAGATGAACGCCACGCCCTCGATCGCGCGGGACACGATGAGGATGGTGCCGTTGCCCGCGAAGGCGCCGATGAGCGAGCCGATTGCCACGACGACGGCTGCTGCGAGCAGCATCGTCTTCGGCCCGAACTTCTTGGCGAGTGCGCCCGTGGGCAGGGCCAAGATGATGCCCACGAAGGTGAAAATCGACATGAGCCATGAGGCAGACCCTGCGTCCATGTCCATCTTCATCATGATATCGCCCATGACGACGGGGACCTTGTACTGAACCGTTGCGATGGCCGTGCCGAACAGCAGCATGGCGATGGCTATGAGTGCCCAATTCGCGTATTTCTTTTTAGTGTCCATAGGAATTCCCTTCTCTTCGAGAAGTGCTGGGTCAAGATAGCTCCATCCCTTGCCCTTTGCGGGTGCAGGTATCCTGGCCCAACGTCTAATAGGGTTCTAATTAGGAGGGAATCGGGGAAGAGGACGAGGCAGCATTCGGCGCTCGCCCTCCGCCTAAGGTTAGAGTGGCTTGATGTTGTCCTGGAGGACCTCGAAGCGCTCGCCGCCAGGGCCGCGGAAGAACATGATGCGCAGCTGCGTGCCAGCATCGCCGAAGACGGTGAACAGGTCGTCGTCACCGGAGCCGAGCGGACGGTCGAACTCAAGCGGCGGGTCGAACGGGCCGGCTTCGATAGCGATGCCCTTCTCGCCCAGGAAAGCAACGAACTCGTCCATATTCGCGACGCGAAGCGCCAGGTGATTCAAGCATTCGCAAGCCTTATCGCATGTCGTTTTGTCCTCGCACTCGAGCAGCTCGAACGCGGTGCCCATCCCCTTCATCCACGCCATCTTGAGCGGCTTGTCGCCCTCCATGGCGTCGGACTTGAAAAGGAGTTTGCAGCCGAGGACATCCTCGTAGAAAGCGACGGACTCGTCGATATCGCGGCAATAGATGCCTGCATGTTGGAGTGTCAGTTCCATCTTTAACTCCATTCCGCCGCCCGAGGTCGAGGCGGGCGGCAATCGTTCGGCGGCTTGGGGAGTGCGGGCTGCGCACGTGCGATCCCGCACTCCCCTGCCGCTGCTTAAAGGGAGATTAACCCTGGTCGCTCGAGGTGGCTGCCATGACCTCGGCAACTGTGGCGTTCTTCATGCGAAGCTCGGAGATGCACGCGACGTCGGCATCGAACTCGGTGACGCTCGCGAGGTCGCCCTCGAACACGTCGTCGGTGCCGGTGCGCGGCTTCGTCAGCTCGATTGCCTTCACGGCATCGTAAGGAATGAGCTGCTCCTTGGGTGGATTGGCCTTCGCGACCCAGTTCGGGTTGGTCAAAGTCGGGCTCGGCATGGTCTCGATCTGGCTCACGTTGCCGTACTTCTCGCGAAGCTCGTCGATCGGGCCGAAGTCGAGGGCGCGCATGGGGCACGATGCCACGCACAGCGGCAGCTGGTCGTTTTCCAGGCGGTCGATGCACATGGTGCACTTGCTCATCTTCGTGCCCGGGTCGTCGCTCGCGAACTTGGGCGCGCCGTAGGGGCAGGCCTCGAAGCAGTGGCGGTCGCCTTTGCACTTGTCCTGGTCGACCAGGACGGCGCCGTACTTGTCTTCCTTAAAGATTGCGCCGTTCTCGCAGGCCGCAGCGCAGACGGGGTTGTCGCAGTGGCCGCAGTTGAAGGCGAGGATGCCGATCGAGGGGTTGGGGAAGCGCCCCTTCTCCCACATGTACACGCTCATCCACTTCTCAGGGCCGGGCGCGATGTCGTACCAGTCCTTGCATGCGACGGAGCATGCCTTGCAGCCATAGCAGCGGCTCTGGTCAAAGAAGAATCCGTACTGGGTCATGGTTATTCCCCTACCTTTCTGATCTCAACCAAGCCTGCCGTCAGCAGCGCGCCGACGATGTGCGGCAGATGGGTGTCGCCGATGAGCAAGTTGCAGTTGCCTGCGGTGTCGATGCCGTAGGGCATGAGCTTCGTCTTGCGGACGTGGTCGAACTTGGACCACTCGCCATGGGCGATGGAAACCGTACCGGGGAGCAGCTTGGAGGAAACGTATGCGGTGATCTCGACCTCGCCGAACTGGTTGTAGACCAGCACGCGGTCGCCCGTCTTGATGCCGCGGTCGGCGGCGTCTGCCGGGGACATGCGAACCATGTGCTCGTAGCAGTCGCCCTTAAGCCAGGGGTTCTGGTCGTTGGCGGAGTGCTGGCGGTACGTGGAGACCGGCGTGACCATGGACAGTGGGTAGTTCTGCGTCCAGGGGTGGTAGTAGCTGTCGTTGGCGGGCAGGTCCTGGTAGGTCGGCTGCCAACGCGGGTAGGCGTCGTAGAGTCCGCCGTAGCGCGTCTTGGTGAGGTCGTTGTTCTTGACATACGAGCTCTCGAACTCAATCTTGCCGGACGGGGTCTTGAACGGCGAGCGATCCCACTCAACGGTGTTCTTGAAGGGATAGAACCATTCGCCGGGTTCGCCGGGAACACGCACGATCGGCAGCTTCACGAACTCGTCCCACGGGCGCGGCTCGATGCCGTTGTAGGCCAAGATGCCCGTCTCGTCTTTCGCCCACTCCTCGTAGGCGGGCTTGTAGATGCGCTCGATGACCTGCTCGTCCCACTCGCGCCAATCCGTGACGTCGAGCATCTTGGGGTTGTACTTGTCCGCGAAGCCGAGGCGGCGCGCCAGCTCCATCCAGACCCAGTCCTTCGAGCGAATCTCTCCCGGAGGGTTCACGCCCTTGCCGGCGAACAGGAAGTAGTTCATCATGCCTGACGGCGAGCCCCAGAAGCGGTTGATGCCGAAGAAGTGCATGTCGGTCGACTCGAACTGGATGATCGGCGACGGCAGCACGATGTCGAGGAACTCCATGGACGGCTGGTCGTTGAAGTACTGCCAACCCCAGGAGAATTCCATGTTGGCGAAGCCCTTCATGCGCTTGGAGACGTTGTGCTGGTTGTTGATGTAGTTGTTGGGGATGATGGCCATCTTCAGGCACGGCAAGGGGCTGTCGGGCGGGCAGCCGATGCGACGGCGGAACTCGTCTTCGCTGATCTCGCCGGCAGCGTAGAGCTTCTGGCAGTGCATGAGCTCGGTGACCTTGTTGTTGTTGTTCGTGATCGGGTTGACGACATCGCCCGGGATCTGGCCCGTATTGGGGACAGGCGCGAAGATGCGCGGCTGGGTGACCAGGTTGGCGCCGCCGCCCTCGCAGCCGCCGGGGATGGACAGGTTGCCGGTCATCGCCTGGAGCAGCATCGCGACCGCTGCCGCGTAATCGCCCAGGTTGCGCTTGGAAACGCCGTACATCTGGTGGAGATGGACGGGCTTCATCTTCGCGTAGTAGCGCGCGAACTCGCGGATGGTCTCGGCGGGGATGCCGGTGATGGGCTCTGCCCACTCGGGATCGTGTACGACGCCGTCGACCTCGCCAACGATGTACTTGCGCCACTCCTCGAAGCCGTCAGGCTCGACCCACTTGGCGACGTAGTCGTGGTCGTAGAGGTCCTCGGTGTAGAGGACATGGGCCACGGCCAGGCCGAACGCGGTGTCGGTGCCGGGGCGGATGGGGATCCACTGGGCGCCTAGGACCTCGGCACTCACGTTGTACACGGGGTCGATGAGGATGAATTTGCAACCGCGTTCCTGTGCTAGCTTCATGTAGTACGGCACCATGCCGAACCAGGAGACCATCGGGTCGAAGCCCCACAGGACCACGAGCTTGGAGTTCAAAAGGTCAGGTGCCTCGAATCCTGGATAGGCATCAGAGGTGCCCTTGATCAGGCAGTCCGTCAGGCGAACGCCCAGATGGAAGTCTTCTGCGGCGGCACTGCCGGAAGTGGAGTGGTCGCCCCAGCCGGTGATGGTGCCCGGCATGTACGATGCGAACGGGAAGTCGGAGCTCTCGAACGCGACGTAGTAGCAGTAGTACAGCCAGGGATGGTCGGGGTTCTCCTTCGCCATGACACGCATCTTCTCGGCGATGGTGTCGAGCGCCTCGTCCCAGGAAATGCGCTCGAAGTGGCCGCGGCCGCTGCCCTTCTCTCCCACGCGCTTCATCGGGTAGAGCAGGCGGTTCTCGGAGTAGAGCTCTTGGCGCCACGCATGACCCATCGGGCACGCGCGGGCCTGCAGCATGCCGGTCTGGACGGCGTTCTCGTCGTCGTCTTCGCGCGCGATGCCCGCGTTCACGGAATCATCGGGCTCGATCGAGACAACTTTGCCGTCTTTGATGCCGCACTTGATTAAACACGTGGCATCCCAGCAGCCGTTGTTGTGGCACGTGGTGTAGAAGTAATCGACACCCTCGTGACGCTCGTTGTACTTCTCGACTAACGAATCTCTTGACATGGCCCCTCCTTCTCCATAGGGAACGAGCTCGCTTGGAGCTGCCGCGTCCTCAATGCGCGGCTCCCAAGACGATTCTGCAGGGCGCGGCAGGTGCCTGCATAGGGCGTTTCCGTTTCCCGTGAAAGCGGATACGTTTCAGTCGTGGAATATTTCTGACTATTGGAAATTCAGGACAGTCTTGTCCCTGATTTGAGAAAGCAGGAATGAATTTCCCCATATCGCATTTGCTGGCTGTTATATTATTTTTTACAGGGGACATACATGATTTTTTTTGGGGGGGGGGAATCATGGATTACTTCAAGCCATTCTCGGCCGACACGCAAGCGGCGTTCTTCAGCGCCGAAGCGGAGATGATCCGCTTTGGGGAGCGGGCGGCGCAGCTTCCGCATGCCGAATATCTGAAGAACACGCTGCTCGCGATCGATGCCGTGTTCGCAATCCGCATGGTCCACGACATCGCGCTTCCGCCCGTGCCGCTAATCGTCCTTTTCGATGTCGCGGGTTGGAAGTTCGACAACGACGTCGACCACTGCCTCGCGATGATGCGCTCAATGGTGCGGTTGCCCGAGGAGGCGAGCGATGCCGCCATCGAAGCGCTGCACTATATGCAGGCGCTCGAGTGGATTTCGCGCATCTCGAAGCCGGGTTTTGCGGCAAGTCCAGAAACGATTGTGCGGCTCAACGAAATCCTGCTTTACGGCATCAGCTCCGAGGAACGTGGCCATAGTTTCCGTAAAACCTACCTGCCATACAAGAAGGGGTCGGTCCCGCTTGAGATTCCCCGCGAGGTCAAGAAGCTGTGCGACTTCTGCAACGGCGAATACTTCTCGCCCTTGGGGCAGGCATCGGTGATCCACCATGCGTTCGAGCGCATGGTGCCTTTCGACTCCATGATCGACCGAACCGGCTTGCTGTTTGCGTTCATGCCCATGTTCAGGCGCGGCCTCTTCGCGAACGAGCTTATGGTCCCCATCTGCTGGGGCGCGTCTTTGGAGCGAGAATACCGTAGGACCCTTAAGGATGCGAGCCGCAAGGAGCTCACAAGCGAGAGCCACAAAGTCTACAAGGAGCAGTGGGCTTCCTACAACGCGCGCAACACCTCGATGGGCGTCGTCATCGCCAACATGTTCATCTCGAAGGTGAGTAAGCTTCGCGATAGCTGGAGGTCGCGCGGGCTGAAGATCCCCGCGAACTCGGCGACCGACAGGCTGCTCGATCTGTTTTTAGCCGTCCCCCAGCTTGCCACGCGGCATGCCGCCAACTGCATCGGGAAGAGCTACGGCGCCACGAACGAGGCGATGCGCCAGCTGGTCAGGGCGGGCATCGTGAAGGAAGTCGCTATCGACAATCGGGAGCGCGTCTTTGTGTGCGAGCAGTCCGCTGCGCTCATCGCGGACTTCGTGGAAAGCCTGGAGAAGATGGGCGAAGTCGCCTCAGAGCTAGGCGAATAGTGCCTGGGGCGCACGTCCACGTCGACGACTGCGCCGCCCTCGTCGAGCACGGCAATCTTCGTTGCCGTGGAGCCTATGCCGATGCCTATGCCGAGCATGTCTTTCCCCTTTACATTCTGGAAAGACTTACCGTCGATGCCGTCACGCAAAGCGGGGGCCGCCGCGTGCCCTGCGGCAGCCCCCGCTTTCGGTCTGCTGGTGATTGTAGTGCGCGATAGGCTACTTTGCGGCCTCGCCCGTCGAATCGCTGTGGAAATTCGAGTAACCGCCCACGGCGTTCGCGTTGAAGCGACCCTCGGTCTTCGAGAAGAACACCTGCGTTACCATGAGGTCTTTGATGGTGACGCCGACGGCGCCCATGGCCTCTTTCTGGTTTTTCCCCTCATCGAGGAGCGCGTTGAGCACTTCGGCCTTTTTCGAGGACTCCAGAGCCATGAATTCTGCACGATCCATTGTCAGCCTCCCTTGATACGGCGCGAGCAAAATGTGCCTTAAATTATAAGAACTGGAACCCTTTCGTTTAAGGATGTTTCCGTTTCCCGATAGTTCGGGAATAACCTATTTCAGGCCGACGTAATCGGTCTCGATCGCCTCGTCGAGGTATTCCTTCACGGGCGGCTCGCCGAAGTCGCGCACCTCCTCAAGATGCCAGCAGTCGGTTTTCGGCATGCCGGGAATGCTGTCGGCGACAAAGACGGGGTCCTTGCCTGCCTTGCGCTGCGCCGAGTAATCGTCGAGCGCGGCGAGCGCCCATTTGCCGAGCAGCAGAATCGCGATGAGGTTCATGATCGCCATGAGGCCCATGAAGATGTCGGCTAAGTTCCACGCCAGATCGAAGCTGTTCGTGGCGCCGTAGAAGATGACGAGCAGGCACACGATGCGGAAGACCGTGAGCAGCGCCTTGCTATCGCCCTTGATGAAGCGCAGGTTGCTCTCGGCGTAGAAGTAGTTGCCGATAAGGCTCGAGTACGCGAACGCGAAGATGGCGAACGTGATGAAGTGGATGCCCGCCTCGCCGACGGAGTTGTTCACGGCCATCTGCACGAGCGGCATGCCGTTGAGGTTCGCGGCGGCTGCGGGGTCCTGCACGTAGAACACGAGCACCATCATCGCCGAGCAAGTGCAGATGAGCAGCGTGTCAATATAGACCGACAGGCTCTGCACGAGGCCCTGCTTCACCGGATGGGACACGCTTGCGGTTGCTGCTGCGTTCGGTGCGGAGCCCATGCCGGCCTCGTTGGAGTACAGGCCGCGCTTGATGCCAAGCATGACGACCGAGCCTGCAAAGCCGCCGAAGATCGACTGGAAGTCGAACGCCGAGGAGAAGACGAGCGCGAAGACCTGGGGCAGCCAGGTGATGTTGGTGATGGTCGTCCAGAGCGCGATCGCGATGTAGGCGATGGCCATGATAGGAACCACGATCGACGTGATGACGCTGATGCGCTTCGTTCCGCCGAAGATGACGGCGGCGGTCATCACGGCGAGCACGATGCCCGACGCGATGGCGGCCTTCGGCATGGCCTCGCCGGGCAGGTAGTACTCGAGCGCGCTCGTGGCGTTGAACGCCTGCAGGCCGTTGAAGCCGAAAGCGAAGCACAAGATCAGCAGCACGGAGAACAGCACGCCGAGCCCGCGGCTGCCGAGTGCTTGGTGGATGTAGTATGCGGGGCCGCCGCGGAACTCGCCGTCCTTGCCGCGAACCTTCCAGATTTGCGCGAGCGTGGACTCGATGAACGCGGAGGCTGCACCCACGATGGCCATAAGCCCCATCCAGAACACAGCGCCCGGGCCGCCAGTAGCAAGAGCAGTGGCGACACCTGCGATGTTACCCGTGCCCACGCGGCTTGCGGTCGATACCATGAGCGCCTGGAACGACGAGATGGAGCGTTTTCCTTCGACATGTTTCTTTTCGGTGATCTGGGTGAACATGTCTTTGATGTAGCGAATTTGCACCGCCTTGGTGCGGATGGTGTAGTAGATGCCCACGATGACGAGCAGGGCGAGCAAGATGTAGGTGTACAGAAAGCCGTCGATTTGCCCGCTGACGTCGATGAGCCACGCGTTGAAGTCCATATGTGCCTTTCCCCCGATAATCCCAACCAAGTTATCGCGCGGGCAGTGTCGCCGTTGCGCGATAAGAATTTACATAATACTGTAATTTCGCGAGAAAGTATGCGACGACGTCAGGTGTTTTGCGGTAGCGAATAGGCGCCCCGCGTAAACCGTGTGCGAGATGCGTGCGGTTGCCTGCGGGCTTTGCTCCAGCGATTCAACCTAAAAGAGAGGCACTTTCCCTCGTAGAAAGTCTTCGAGGGGAATATTCCGATCGCCAACAATTATCGGGTGTGCCTTCGGATAGGCTTTGCAGAATGCCCCCATGCCGCTTTTGCTTACGCGCCCGCTTTTCACCTCGATTGCGGTGATATTGCGCGCCCGCCTTAGGACAAAGTCAACCTCCAAGTCGCCTTCGCGCCACCAGTAAAGGTCGAAGCCGTCTAACGCCGAGCGTGCGATAAGGTATGCGCCGACCGCCGTCTCAACGAGATGTCCGTAGAGGTCTGGGTCTTCGAGGAGGCTTCCCTTTCCGTGCCACATCGAGGTCATGAGTGCGGGGTCGTGAACCATCAACCGTGGTGAAGAGGCTTTTGCCCTTATAGGCTTGTTGTCGAATTTCTGTAGGCCACTTATCATCCCTGCTCCTGACAGGAGGTCGAGGTAGTGCTTGATGGTGTCGGTGTTGCCCTTGTCGTCGAGCTGGCCGAGTATCTTTCGATACGACAGCTCTTGCGCAGAGTATTGCGCACCGAGTTCGAAAAGTGCGCGCATCAACGCAGGCTTTCTTACGTTTTCCATCTGTAAAACGTCTCGCGAGATCGTCGACTCGACGATGGAGTCTCGCATGTATTCGCGCCAGCGGTCTTCGTCGCTCTTAAGGATCGCGGCACCAGGGTATCCACCGAATTCGAGATAGTCGGAAAGGTTGTAGCCGAACGCTTCGGACATTTCGGACAGACTCCAATGCGTTGAACGCATAAGCTCATATCTTCCTGCAAGCGATTCGGAAAGACTACTGCCGATAAGCAAGCTTGATGAGCCTGATAGAATTACCAAAAGCGGAGTATCGTTCCAGCTATCCTCATCCCACAGCCGCTTAACGGTTTGCGACCACTGGGCAACTTTCTGTATTTCGTCAAGGACGAGTACCGCTTTTGCGCCTGGCTCTGTCATGTTTCTTGCTTGGCGCCATTCCAGCTCGATCCAATCGGCTCCTAGCTCGATTGCGCTGTCCGCGCTCGCAACTCGAACAGGCAATCCCGCCGCTTTGACAGCCTGCTTGATTGCTGTGGTTTTGCCAGTTTGCCGAGGCCCCATAACGACCTGGATGAACGAGCGAGGCTTGCGGAGTCGTTCTTCGAGTGTCCGCGACAGCTCTCTTCTAAACATATTCATCCCATCTAGCAATAATGATAATGAAAAGAGGAGATTCAACTTAGCTTATTGTGAAATATAACAAAAGCCGAGCGTGCGGAGGTGCAGGGCAATCGGTATTATTCTCCTCGCAGCACGGCGTGGGCCTCCGAAGGTGAACGATCGCACGCCGGTTTGAGGTGTATCAAGCGCCCTCCTCAAAAAGTTTTTGAGACGCGGTGCCGAGGAGCGATTCTCCATGCAAGCCTCGCCGAAAACGTCTTGTCGGGGGACAAAAATCGTTTCTGCTGCGGCAATGGGCGGTTTTAAAGAAAGGAGAAAGCGTTCCGTTCGACGACCGCTTGTCGGACATTGCCAATAGGTACGGAAAAGATTCTTTCCAGTACATTAAAGCAAAAAGCTGTCCGAACAGCTCATTGCTAAGGGGTTTTCCTTCGCCAGCGATATAGTTCTCGATGAAAGATCGATGTCCCAAGACTAGAGCGATGGAAGCAGCATAATAGCAAGGCAAACTCAAGAGGAATTATCGACTCAGTTTGGCTCTGCCGTTTTTGGAGGAGAATGCTCAACGAGGTGAAGGCGGGGACGATTACGCCAGTAGACATTTCGCTCATTTATGATAGAATTCTAAAGTTGCAAAGATAACAGTCGAGATTGAGTTAGCAACAAGAGAAAATCATGGCAAACAAAGATACTGAGTCCGTCGAAGACGTAGAATCCCCCCGGGGGGGGGAGTCATTCTTCCCTTATAAAGCGAATTAAGGGATTCTTCGCATCAAGAAGAAAAGAAAACTACCCTAAAGCATTTCCCGGCGACACCTATATCGCCGACCTATGTCGAGCATCGAAGACACGTAAGCCATGGGTCAGCATCATCGTCTTTATCATCGCTCTCTCCCTTTTTGCCGATTATTGGCTCCTTGCAGATGCCTTTGACATGGCATTCCAGTCGGGTCTCTGGATTACCTATTTCGTTCCTATCGCTCTTCTTGCAAGCTATCTTTGCATGGGGTATCTGGCGGGCAAGAAGATTATTGAGTTCAAATCTCTAAGGCGAAAACCCGCCTTGATCACAGCCGTTATATTCACAGTATTTGAGATTATCGTCCTTGTGGCGCTTTTCATCATCAGATGCTATGGCGAAGTCCAGCGCAGCGGAGGCATGGGCGATGGCGGATTGGGCTTTAGCTTCGGAAGCGCGGGCACGCTTTCGCTCGGCAAAGCCTCTCCTTCCAACGGGCTTTCTGCATTTGCCGATAAGGTAGCCGATCTCGGCGTCGATGTGCTCTTCCCTGCAATCGCGCTTTCTCTCATCATGTTCATCGGCGCACTGCTTGAAATGTACTACGCGTATTGTACCTACGATGCTTACGCAGGCGAAAAGAAGCGCCTCGCCGAATCGCATATTGCCGAAGATAGGCTTCTTTACGAGAAAGTTTATTTCGACATCGTTTCCTCTCCCGAGAAAAACCTCGAATACGAACGGCGCGAGCGCGAGCTCGACCGCAAGGCGCTTGAGTGTGCGTTTAAGGTCAACAAGCTATCAACCCAGCTCAATAGCATAGTCGACCCTGCTGATGCGTACGACTTTACTTCAATCAGCCGTTCGATAAACCATTCGGTTGCTCGCTCTGAAAGATAGGTGACTTATTATGGACCGCAGAGAATTCATCCAACTGGCAGCGATTTCAGCGGCGTCGTTTGCCGTCATACCCCTTTCGGGATGCGGCTCGAAGGAAGAAGATGAATCGATCAGTCCTGACGGTGCGCATAACGTCGCCCTCGTGTACGCCGAGCGTTCCAATTCCGCAGCGGCGCTGAAAAAGATTAATGAAATCGAAGCCGAGTTGAAGAGCGCCGTTGCAGCGCAAGGTTTCCTTGCAATCGTTCTTGCAGACGGAAACCCACAGTCGGCTTCAACGACCGTTGAACTTACCTCGACCAACGAGCAGCGCAGGAAAAACGAGATCAAGGACGATGTGAAAAGCGTGCTTGAGACTGATTTCAGCGCTCAGGCGGCGGAGGTCGATCTCTTCAAGGCGCTCTCAAAGGTCAACAGCACCTTTGCTCAGGACCCGAACAACGGACTCGAGAATCTTGCCATCATCATCGACTCGGGCATTTCGACGAAAGGCTCCATCAATTTCACCGAATCGGAGACGCGAAACGCCTTGCTCGACCCCTCTACCCTTGTCGATTCTTTGCGCAAGCAGGGTGAACTTGCCAAGTTCGAGCATATCGACAAGGTGGTTTGGTACGGGTTAGGTCAAGCGGCCGACCCGCAAGCAAGCCCCGTCGAAGGAACGAAAGAAGCCATGAAAGGCCTCTACCGGGCGATTTTCAAAGCTGCGGGAGTCGCGCTGCCAGAAGACGATGGCGAGGTGTTCAAGACATGCGAAGACGATACACCTAAAGAGGGGCTTCCCTCCGTCACAGTGGTAGCCATGCCACGTATTCCGCTCGACGAAAACGGCAAGCCCATCCTCATCGGCGATAAGCTCGAGCTCGACGAGAGCAACTCCGCTCTCACGTTTGCATTTGGCACAAGCGATTTCACTGACAGCGCGGCGGCCGAAGAGTCGCTTCAGCAATACATCGATCAGCTCGTCGATTTTCCTGATTTGCACGTGACCATATACGGCTATACCGATGCGACGGGGTCTCCGGAAGTGAATCAAAAGCTTTCCGAGGAGCGTGCTGCCACGGTCGGCGCACTGCTTGAGAGCGCTGGCGTGAAGGCGAGCCAGATTACCACCGAGGGAAAGGGCGAAAGCACCTCCTTCGATACTGATGAGCAGAACCGCCGCGTCGAAATCGCTTTCGGCTAACGACCCTTTGCCAACGATGACGAATTCCAGCAACGGCAACAACGCGGAGCATCGCTACGAGCTCTTCTTCCCGCGAACACTCGGTGTATTCACCCGCATGCAAATCTGGCTGCACGGCTATTTCGACGCGCTTCGCGGCAAGATAGAGTTCTCTCCGGAGGGGTATATCACCTCCCCTTACTGTAGGCATTTTGAAGATGAGGCGAACTATCGTATCAACGCCGAATGGCAAGAATGCAATGGGGCCATGTTCGAATTGCGCCCCGAGCTTTTGCGCCGTATAAGGTGCCGTGATGAGATTCGGAGGCGGATTTCCCTGCTTCCAGAGCAGAAGGAAAGGGCGATGGCGCGCGCTGTGACCGAACGGCCAGGTGACGCGGCGGCGGGTGCGAAGCTCACCGAGAATCGCCTCCTTCGCAGGAGAAGCCTTGTCGACGCCGAGTTTGAGCAAAAGGAAAACCAACTTAAAGCGCAGGAAATCGAAGTTGAGGGCGCCGTCGAGGAGATTCTCAACCAATATCAGGACTGTCGCGACATTGCAGACACGCATGATCGAATCGTGCGAGTTGATTTTCTTGCGCGCCTTTCGGTGTATTCCCGCGGCGCATCGAAGCGGCGCCGGATCGAGCGAAGGTATTTGAACGACGGCGCTTTGACGACAGAGCCCAAGCAGAGTAACGATATTTATTTTGCAGCATACCTCAAGGGAGAATGCCCAGATGGCCAGTAGCGATTCCTCGTTCGATAATATCAACGGTGCGCGGGGAGGCTCGTCTTCGCCGGCGTCGGGCCCCTCACGTCCACGCCATGGTGCGAAATCGACGGCTCCGGCGCCAGCTTACTACTCCCCTTCCCAAAGGCGTATTCGCAACCTCGACTTCAACGAGTCGCACGTGAACGCGCGCCGCAGCGATATTGATAAGCTTGCGGCAGACAAGCTCATCGGCGCCTCTGCGATCGATACAGCGACCTACAAGGCGAAGCATATCGAAACCGACGTTTTCGGGGAGCTCGATTCGAGCATACGCACAATCGAGGAGAAGTTCCATGCGGGAATGTACGACGCCCAAGCGCTCCCCCTTGTCGAGGCATTCATTGACGAGCTCGAGCAGCTCGCGATGATTCAGCTCGATAGAAACGAGGTGAACGATTGTCGCATAGACGACATTAAGCAGGCGAATGCTGCAGCTTATCGTGTCGTTTGCGACGCGCGGGAAAAACGCGAGCTCAGCATCGATACGGTCCGCCTGGCGCGCCTTGACGCGCTTGCGCCCGATTTCGACCAACTTGAAGAGGAAAACAAGTCGAAGCGAGAAAAGCGTATGCGCGTTCGCGATGCTCGCCATACGAAGCGCAAGGAACGCAAGGAGCGCCGTCTCAAGAAGAAGATCGAGGCGAGCAAGCGTCGCGAGGAGAATAGGTCATCGCGTCAAAACAGCCGCGAGGCAAAACGCGAACAGCGCGCCGCGCGCATGGAGCGAAAGCAAACGATGCTTCTTGAGCGCGAGCAGGCAAGACTTGACGCCGAGAAGGAAAAGCAGCGGGTTATCGCGCAGGAAGCGCAGCAGCGCATGGAGGAGCTCAAACGCAAAGAGGAGGAAGCTCGCGCTCAAAGCCTGCTCAAGCAAGCGCAAGCCGAAGCGGAGGCTGAGCGTGCCAAGGTCGAGGCGCAGAACTTTCGCGTTGAAGCGGAGAAGGCTCGCATCGAAGAGGTCGCGGCGCGCGCGGAGAGGGAGGCTGCCGAGCAAGAGGCGAAGCTCGCGGCGCAGCGGGCGGCGGGCGCTCAAGCCCAGCAAGACGATGACGTCTGCGACTCCGAGCAGCTCGATGAGACGCAAAACTCTGAGAGCAAGCTCGAGCAAGAACCGGACGGCGCGCAATCCAGCGAAAGCTTTGACGAGGCGCAAGCTGGCGATGTGCTGCCTTCCGAGGAGCAGTCCGATGATGCGCAGCCCGAGGATGCGCATCCTGGTGATGAGCGGCCCGATGATGCGCAGCCCGATGATGGAGAAGCCGTCGAGAAGGAGAACTGCGAGAAATCGAATGATGATGAGAAAGGCGTTTAGCGAATAGAGAGACATATGGCGGAAGGCGAGAAGAAATACTTATCGGTGTTGGACGATGACGGTGCCTCGCACGAAGTGTCTCTCGAACCGTTCAACGATTACGGTTTTCGCTCGGTGAAAGGCTACGAGCACCTCGCATTCGTTCCCCTCGATCCTCTCCCTAGCGACAAAAAAAGTGTGAGGAGATTCGACGGGGAAATGCCGCTCAGCTCGCAAACCGAATATCCGGTCGACGTCCTTCGGCAACTGTCGCGCCAATGGAGTTTTGCGTACTTGGCCAAAAGCGGTGAGCCAATCGGTATTTTCTTCACGTACATGGCGAAGGGAATCGACCTCGATGCCTTTTTGGATCTGCCTAAGGTGAGCGACGCGGATTGCGTGCAGGTGGCGAGAAACCTCTGCACGGTGGTTCTCGCAGCGAACAGGGCGGGCGCTCCGCTGAAATGCATACAGTCCGAGCAGATTCTCGTGGATCCTGCTACCTGTCGTGTGTTCATAGGCCCCTCATTTGACCGTCATTATGCTGGCCCGTACAGCCTGGTTCTCCATATCTATGCGCTTCTTCACCGAAGCCGCGGCGCTCTACTCGAAAAAACGATACGGTATGCGTTGACCGACGAGAAAACGCTGAGCAGCGTGCCCGGCCGTTCGATCGCCAATGCTATTATCGATGTTACGCGCAAGCCGTTTCTCGTCAGCGAGATGGGCGAATTGGGTCTTGCTGAGTCGTTTCAAAGTCCGTTTTGGGACGAACCGAAGCTGCTTCGTCGTGTTTACGATAGATACCTTGTGAATTTTCCCGAGGCGTCGATGGAGATAATCGCCGCTGATTTCCTGCATGCACTTGGGCAAAAGGCTGCAAGCTCTCGAAGCTTATTATCTCGTCTTTCCGATATACGCGAGTTTTTGCAGCGAAAGCTATCCTGCATAGGCTCGGGCGCTGATGCCGAGCGCTTGGACCTGATGGAGTGCGAAGCAGCTATTCATGGCATTCGCGGAACTAATCAACGCGCTGTGTTCTGGCTCGTTACGCTTGGGTCTTCGACCATGCTTGCGCTTTTCTCGGTGCTTAATGGCTTTAGCCCTCTCGAAGCTATTTTCTTGGCTGGGATGTCCGTAAGTGGAAACCCCATCGTTACCAAAACCGCCTTGCTGTATCTATTTGCCGCTCTTGGCGGGTGCGTCGCATGCAATGTGCTCTTCGTGCGGAAAGATGTGCTTCGAGGCTATGGAAAGATGAGCTACTGCGCTTCGCTTTTCGCAGCGATGGTCGGTATGGCGCTTGCGCGAGCTCTCGCGACGGGGCTGGGCGGCGGGCTATGATGCCGATTCAAAGAACGCCTGAGGGATTTCCCGTCGACGAGGTTTGTCCGAAACTGAAATGCCTCGTTCTCATAGACTCGGTTTTTCTTCGCGACGCGCAGGTCCATCGCGCTATCCGCAAGGAGTTCAGGCGGTTTTTGCGTGCGCTTGGCAAAGATCGCGATCTGTCCGTTGCCGTTCAGATTTCATCGGCGTATACCGGCACACTTGATTTTTCCTCGGTGGAATTCGACCGTGCTGCCGATTTTCAATTCGGCTTGCCGAGCGTCGAGGAGGCGCCGCTTTCTCGACGGGACATGGAAGGTGCGCACAAGCTTCTCGGCATCGAGTCGAGGGAGATCGATTTCTTCGGCCCCCTGTGTCTAAGGCCCGTTCTCGGCGTGATCTCGGACAAGGACGTACGCGATTTAGGAGGACTGACCGACGAGGCCATTTACCCGCAGGTCGTCGCAAGCTACGGAGCTGCTTCGCTGCGCGATTTTTTCCAACTGCTTGAAAGCACTTTCAGGCGCATTTTAAGTGGGGAGCTGTGATGAAGCTGCTCGCGAATCCGAAGGACAAAGGGGGAAACCAAGAGAAGTCCCCCGCGAAGAAAAAGCTTTCCGAGTTTGCGCGCACTTTGAAGAAGGTTGACGTCGGCGCTGCCTTGAGAACGATGCGGGCAGCGTTTGCGCTGGCGGTTGATCGGAGTACGCTCGCGTGCGTTGCGAGTGGAGCTGCCGCGTGCGTCCTTGCCTCATTGTTGATTGAGCGCTGCGATTTTGCGCGGAGCGTTGCGTTTCTCTCATATTCTATTCCTCAGTTTGGTTGGGTTACTCTGTCGTGTTGTCTTACCGCAATGCTCATCGCAGAATGCATCTGTCGAGCGATTGCCGGCACGAGGCGTCGCCTTCCCTTTCCGGTTTTTCTCGTTGTAGCCGCCCTTGCCGCGATTTTCGGAAGCGTCGCGTCGCCTCTTTTCGCGACTTTCCCGCCCGTCGCCATGCTTTTGTTCCGGATTCTCTGTCCAGAACAACTGTATTATCCGCGATCATATAAAAAACAACCTCCTATCACCCTGTATGAATTATTCAACATTGTCCGCCTCGCATTTTTCGTTCTTGTCTTCTCGATTGTGCTTCTGTCGGCAAGTAGCGGTTTTTCCAACATGGCGTCAAGCGAGCTGGTCTACGGAGGCTTTGTCATAGCTTTTCTCTTCTTGTGGAGAATGCAGAAGCGTCGGGGGTATGTGGCAGGCGGGCGTTTCGTTGCGTCGTCGGTGTTTCGGTGCCTTTGGATGTTCGGGTGGCTCGCTTTATTTTTGATCGTGCGGTTTTCCATTCTTGCGATGGCGGCAAGCTGATAGGAGACGATGGTATGAGTAGAAGCGTCGATTACAGAAAGCGCAACAGCATTTATCGAAAGCGTCCAAGCATATGGAGGTGGCTTATCCCGCTTCTGCTGGTGCTTCTCGCGTTGCTGCTCCTGTGGCTTTATCCCATGAGCAGCTTCAATAAACAGGCGGCTGATTATGAGCGGAGCGCGCGCGGCACGAATGCGAAGACGGTCGCAGCCGAAACCTACGACGACTTAGACTGGGAAAGCGGATCGAAAACGGTTGTCATCAACTCGTCTGATGCTGCTGTGAACACGGATGCTTCTTCGCTGAAAGCGACATCCCCAGGCTCCTCCTCAGTTACCGTTGTGCACTCGAATGATGGGCCGGATAAGTTTTCCTACGAACGGTGGGGCTACGGTACCTACGCCGATTACGTGGAGGATCATCCGTTCGAGGCGCGAGCGAATTACGTGCGCTATGTGATTCTCGATACGGCGGGCCTCGCCTCCCCGAGCGATTACACAGCGAATAATAATGCGACATACCTCGAAGACGATACGCTAGCTGCGAGCGATTTCGACGAGTCGAACCCGCCTGCAGGGTTTATCTTTTGTTCGGCTGCGCAAGGGTATCTTCCTCAGCTCACGGTGGTGGCGCCTTCCGATAAAAACGCTTTCGTGAAGTTGAGGAATAGCGAAACGGGCGAAACCGAGCTTTCCTTTTACATAAGGGCGGGATATACGGTCAAGGCATGCGTGCCCGCCACTCGCTGCGAGTTCTCTTACGGGTTAGGAAACACCTGGTATGGTACTGAAGAGGCGTTTGGAAGCGATGGGACATATGCGAAAAGCGACACGCCGCTCGATTTTACTTCCCCGACGAACCGCTATACCTACACGTTCAGCGTGGAGGATGCCAACATCACGCCTATCGCAATCGACGAGTCTGCCTTCAACGCGTAGTGCATAGCGTTTTATCAGAGAAAGCTTTCGGCATTGCCATGTCGGGGGACAAAAATCGGCATATGTGAGTCAAAATCTGACGGCGGGGAGGGTTCTTCTCTCTTTGCTCTACGTTTGCCCAGGTCGGAATTGTTGGAAGAAAGTTAGTAGAAGGAAACTCCTCTCATATCGACGATTATTGTCCACGACGGCCTCGTTTTCGGCGAGATGGGCTGAAGGGAGAGAGCCCGATGGCGTCCCCGAAGCGAAGCGATCGCAGGGGCAGCGGCCCTTGCGGCAAACGTGCTCCAGACTGAGAAGCCCCGCGGCGACGCAGTTTGCGGCTCCGCGG
>OKRW01000340.1_pt1 | contig 47466 bp, 43 predicted proteins | sample 1601151 | NCBI WGS metagenome assembly OKRW01 (sample SAMEA3541471, study PRJEB24748) | human gut metagenome | biome: human gut; feature: human-associated habitat; material: faeces | place: China | collected 2012 | reverse complement strand
GCGCCGCGCTGACTAGGTAAGCGCAACGACGTTGCGCTTACTTTTTCAACCTACGAAATTAACAAGCTGCTCACATTGTTTGCCCCTTTCTCGATAGGGCTTTAATGGCGACGTAATTTACCCTTTCCCTTTCTTAATTCTCACGATACCGCACCTGAGCTGGTGTTAAATTCGCTATTTTGTCAAGACGCCGTCTTCGCTCATTGTTCTTTTCTGCTTTGGTTCTATACTAGCGGTTGGGCTTGGCTATGCATGGCCCGCCCATGGCCGCCGCGGGGTCCGGGTACAGGCTCATGCACATTGCCGCCCTATGGCCTTTGGAATCATGCCGCCGTGCCCGGCGGCGTCCGCTCATCACTCATAAGGTTGCTGCTATTTGCTCTTCGGAATGTTGTCGAGGGCTGGCGCGCGGCGGCTTCGTCCCCTTTTTGGGAAGGAGTTGTCTTTGAACAAAGTCGATATTGCTCCATTCGAAGTGTTTTGCGGCATAGATGTTGGGAAATCTTTGAACCATATTGTCGCCCTGGACCGTTATGACGACAAGCCGTTGATTAATCGGAAGGTTCCTCAGGAGGAGGCGGAGATTCGCGCCGCATTGGAGGAAGCAGGCGATTTCGGGCTTGCTCTCGTTATCGTCGATCAGTTCGGCGCGTTCGGCCGTCTTGTCGTTGGCGTCGCTAAGAGCATGGATATTCCTGTAGCGCACATGTCGCCACGCCGCTTTCGCCAAGTCGCTGAAACGTACGGTGAGGATAAATTCGACGAAAAGGATGCGTTCATCCTGGCTGATGCTTCACGAACGACGCCACGCAACATCGAGTTCGTGGGAAACCGCGCTGAGTCGATGGCCGAGATCAAGGTGCTATCCTCGCGCCGCGACGACATCGTCGAGGAGCGCACGCGCTGCTACAACCGGCTTCATGATTTCATCCATCAGGTAAGCCCTCCCCTTGAAGAGCTTTTCTCGAAGAGGAAACTTCATAACGACCTGGAAATTCGACTGATTGCGCGTTATGGCGGGCCGATTGGCTTTCGCCAGGCGGGCCGCGCTCGCGCGTCGACGTGGGCGGCGGAGCTGAAGTATCACTGCGTGGACGGCCCGAAGAAGGTGGAACAAGTTTTCGACGTGCTCGACCGACAAACTGTCATGCTGCCGGGTGCTGCGGTGATCGAGGAGCAAATACGTTCGATTGCATCGCGCATAATCGAACTTTTGGCCGAAGAGAAGCGCCTGAATCTGATGATCGAGCAGCGCGCGAAGATGATTCCCGAGGTTGATCTTTTGCAGAGCATTCCCGGCGTCGGCCCGGTGTATGCGGCGCTGATCGCCGTCGAGATTGGCGATATTGGTCGGTTTCGCGATTCGAATCATCTGGCATCATACGCGGGTGTGGCACCGCGCAAGGAGGAATCGGGAACGAGCGTTCATAAGAGAAGGAAACGCAAAGGCGGCAATCGCCGGCTGAAGAACGCGCTCATGCAGTCATCGCAGCGTTCGGTGCAGTGCGACCCTTTGGCAAGGGCGTATTACGAACGCAAGCGAGCCGAAGGAAAGAAGCACTTGCAGGCGCTCCGAGCGTTGGCGAGACATCGGGTGACGGTGATCTTCGCGATGCTGAACGAAGGCACTTTCTACGAGCCGCCGGTTGAAGTGGACGAGAATGGCCGCGGATAGGATATGACGCGCGTGGTGGCATACGGCGGTGGACGAGCGAGCCGTATGAGCGCAATCAGCCAGAGAGCAGAAGGCTCGCTGTTATGAAAACCCTTATAGGTTGATTCCAATAGGAGGAAAAATGACAGCTTGCAAAGACTCCCTTAGCGGGAAGAAGGCAGTGAGCGCGACCCTCGCGGGCGTTCTCGCAGTCGGCATGGTGCCGGCAGCGGCCTTCGCGGCGGAAGCACCCGCCGACGAGGTCCAGAACGACGGCATCGAACTTCTGGACACCACTAGCCCTGTGACCCTGTTCGATGCTGGCACCATTGCGCTGGGCAGCACGTTCAGCCCTGTGAGCGGCCAGACCAACCAGTTCACCGCTAACGCGACCACCGACGGCACCGCGCTCGATCTTGGCACCGTCACGGTTACCCCAAAGGGCCAGTCTGCGGTTGCCGCCACGGGTGACGATTTCAAGGTGACCATCACCAAGAACGGCGCCGAGGTGAAGGAAATCAAGACTCCCGGTACCTACACCGTGACCGTTGAGGCTGTTGGCGGCGACTACGAGGGCGGCCAGGTTTCCGCTACCATCACCGTCAAGGGTGCCTCTCTTGCTAACGCAACGCTGTTCCAGGTGAACCCGGATAACGCCAATGACGTTTCCGATACGACGTTCACCTACACCGGCAATGTGCTTGACCTCGGCGTTCAGGTCGATGGCAAGGCCCTTAAGGCCGGCACCGACTACACGATCAAGTTTGTGAATGCTGGCGGCGATGCTAACAACGACCCCGCGGTCGAAGTGAAGAACGCCGGTAAGTACTATGCGGTCATCACTGGTCAAGGCAACTTCACCGGCAACGTCAAGAAGATTGCCAACGTCGAGGTCGCTCAATTCAATCTCGCCAGCGCCACGATTTCTGTCGATGATGTTTACGGCGCAACTGCTGCCAAGCCATCTACTCCGACTTCTGTCAAGAACGGCTCCGACACGCTCGCGAACCCGGCTGAAGTCAAGCTGACGCTCAACGATGGCCAGACCTGGGATGCCAAGAGCCAGTACACCTTCACCGCCGCCGCGGACAAGACCAACACGAACATCACGGGTAGCAATGCTAATGTAACCTGCAACAAGGTCGACGCAGTTGCCACCTTCGAATATGATGGCGCCGCGTTCCCGACGGAGTTCACCTCCAACAACGGTGACAAGAAGCCGGTCTACTTCGACCTCGACAAGATCGCTGCTAAGGACGCCGCAGGCAAGGCTGTTGCCGAATCCCTGATCGATGTCACCGTCACCGACAAGGATGGCAACGACGCCACGGCTGATTTCGAGGCTCACAAGGCCGGCACTTACACCGTGAAGGCCGCTATCAACGACGGCACCTATACCCTGGGCGGATCCGCTGAGTGCAAGGTCGTCATCAAGGAAGCTACCGTCGTTACTGCCGAGAACGTTGTCGTTAAGTACAATGGCAAGATCGTCACTTCTGTCGAGAAGAATTATGATGGCGATGATATTGCAGCGAGCGACTTCGAGGTGACCGTCACCGATGCCAAGGGCAATGTAATCGAGGGGTCGACGCAGGGGCTCGTCGACGCAGAAGGCAAAGCTACCGATAGGGCGCTGAACGCTGGCTCCTACAAGCTTGTCATCGAGAACGACAATGTCGACTTCCAGGGCGAGGCCGTTGTGCCTATCACCATCAACAAGGTCGATTTGAGCACCATCAGGGTTACCGCCGAGCAGACTAAGGAATTTGACAAGACCAATAATGCTGCCATCACCTATGTTCTGAAGGGCATTGAGGTTGCTGACCTTGACCTCGAATACCAGTCTGGCACCGACGAAAATGGCAAGCCTGAGTGGAAGCCGCTTCCTGCTGCCGCTAAGGTGACGGTCAAGGACGCTTCTGGCAAGGAAGTCACCAAGCTTGAGGACGAGGGCATCTACACCATCGAGATTGCGGCCGCAGACGACGACGCTGCTTTGAACTACACGTTCCCGGCGGAGGTTTCCATCACGGTTGCAGATGAGGCAAACCTGAAGTTCGCCGACAACGTCGATTCAAGCGCCTGGTATTTCAACGAAGTCAACAAGGCTGCCGAACTCGGTCTTATGACCGGCTATGCTGGCACTAGCCTCTTCGGACCGAACGATACTATCACGCGCGCTCAGGTTGCGCAGGTTCTGTACAACATGGCTGGTGGTCGTGCCAATATGGACCTTCCCGAGGGCTCTTACAACGAGATTCTCGGATATGCGTCCTTCGACGATGTCAATGGCAAGATGTGGTACGGCAAGGCAATCGCGTGGGCCAAGGCTGCTGGTATCGTGACTGGCTATGGCGACGGCACCTTCGCTCCCGAGAACAACATCACGCGCGAAGAGTTCGCGACCATGCTTGCTCGCTACGCTCAGAAGTACGGCACTTACACTGCCGGTAGCGCTTCCGACTTCGCTGCGTATGGTGACGCGTCCGCGGTCGACTCTTGGGCTGCCGAGTACGTCGCATGGGCGGTCAAGGGTGGCTACATGGGCAAGAACACGAACGTTCTCACGCCGCTCGCCAACATGACTCGCGCCGAGGCGGCTGCTATGGTCGTCCGCTACGCTGGTTAAGCTGAGCGCTTAGGTTAGGCAAATCTTTCGCCTGCTGGGAGAGCATCCCAGCAGGCTGGCCATGGGGCATGCAGGGACGGGGACTTCCCGCACGGCGAGAAAGCCATTCGTCATGCCCCAAGGTCAGCCTTAGGCAATCAATCGCAAGCTGTCGCGTAAGGCTTCGGGTGCGCCGACGCCCCCTCATCCGGGAAACCTGGGAGGGGGCGTCGGCGTTTTCTGACGAAATGCCGGCCCATGTTTTCCCCAGGAGGCTTTTTCCCATGCCCAACCCCATATCCAAGCTGCTCTCGCTCGGCGACGGCAATCGTCTTAGGCAGTATCGCCGTATAGTCGACAAGATCAACTCGCTCGAAGACGGCCTCTCCGCGTTGACGGATGCCGAATTGCGCGCTACGGCCGACCGCCTTCGCGAGCGCGCCGCCGCTGGCGAGGCCAACGAGAGTCTTTTGCCCGAGTCGTTCACGCTTGTGCGCGAGGCGTCGAAGCGCACGGTGGGGCTGCGCCACTACGATGTGCAGCTCATCGGAGGCATGGCCTTAAACGATGGGTGCGTCGCCGAAATGAAGACTGGCGAGGGAAAGACGCTCGTCTCCACCTCGGTGGGCTTCCTGAACGCACTGTCGGGCGATCCTGTTCACGTCGTCACCGTCAACGATTACTTGGCGAAGCGCGATGCGGAATGGGTTGGCCGCATATACGGGTTGCTCGGCATGAAGGTTGGGCTTATCCAAAACGGCATGGAGCCCGAGGAGCGCAGACCCTCGTACGTCGCCTCCGTCACCTACGGTACCAATTCCGAATTTGGCTTCGACTACCTTCGCGACAACATGGTCTCCTCCCCCCGCGACCGCGTGCAGCGCGGCCACGCCTTCGCCATCGTCGACGAGGCCGACTCGGTGCTCATCGACGAGGCGCGCACGCCGCTTATCATCTCAGGGCTCTCCGGTGCGCCTTCTGCTATCTGCACCACCTTCGCCGAAATCGCGGCTAAGCTCGATCCCAAAAACGACGTCGTCCTCGACGAGAAGCGCCGAACGGTGTACGAAACCGAAAACGGCCTCGCGAAAATCGAGAAAATGCTCGGCAGCGAAGTGTATGCCGACCTCTCAGGGGCCACAGCGAACCGGCTGCGCCAGGCGCTCAAGGCCCAGTTCCTGTTCAAGCTCGACCATGACTACGTGGTCGACGGGGGCGAAGTGAAGATCGTCGATGCCTTCACGGGCCGCATCATGGAGGGTCGCCGCTATTCCGAGGGTCTCCATCAGGCAATCGAGGCGAAGGAACACGTTCAGATTAAGCCCGAGACGCACACCATCGCAACCGTCACACTGCAGAACTACTTCCGCTTGTACAAGAAGCTCTCCGGCATGACGGGCACGGCGCTCACCGCCGACAGCGAGCTCGATCATATCTACCATATGCCCGTCGTCCCCATCCCCACGAACAAGCCCGTGATCCGCGAAGACAAGGGCGATTTGATTTTCCGCACTGCCGAGGCCAAGTTCGCCGCCGTTGCTGACGAGGTAGAGTGCCGCCATGCCAAGGGGCAGCCCGTGCTTGTGGGCACGGCTTCGGTGAAGGCTTCCGAGCGGTTGTCAGAGAAGCTAACCGAACGTGGCATCGGGCACCAGGTGCTTAACGCGAAAGAACATGAGCGCGAGGCTGCGATCGTTGCCGAGGCGGGCCGGCTCGGCGCGGTCACCGTTGCTACCAACATGGCCGGCCGCGGAACCGACATTCTGCTCGGAGGCAACTATGAGATGCTTCGGCAGACCGCCCTTAATAAGTTCGGTGTGAAAGACGAGGAGTTGGCAGCAGAGTGGCAGCTCCATGCGGCCGACGCCGAGGCAAGGTATATCACCGACCGCGAGGGCTATGCCGTCCGCGTGCTCGGAGGACTGTGCGTCATCGGTACCGAGCGTCACGAGGCGCGGCGTATCGACAACCAGCTGCGTGGCCGCGCCGGGCGACAGGGAGACCCGGGCGAATCCCGCTTTTATCTTTCGCTCGAGGACAACCTTTTGCGCCTTTTCGGGAAGGAGCGCATACACAAGGTTTCTGAGATGATGGTGCAAAGGGGCATCCCTGACGATTCGCCTTTGGAGGACCCGCTGGTCTCGAAGGTGATCACTGCCGCTCAGCAACAGGTGGAGTCGATGCACTTCGCCTCGCGCAAAAACGTGCTCGAGTACGATGATGTCATGGACTTGCAGCGCAAGGCCATCTACGGCGAGCGCAATGCCATCTTGGACGGCAAGAACGTCTGCGAAGGCATGGCCGAGTTCGTGGAGAGCATGGTCGACAGCTTGCTTGAGGAGAACTGCCCTGCCGAGACTCCTTCGGACGATTGGGATTTCGGGACGGTCGATGCGTGGGTTGAGTCGATGACGGGAGAAAAGGGCTACGACGCAAGCGAAATCGAATGCGATCAGGATCCCGATGTGCTCGCCGAAGACGTTCGCAATCATCTGATGAGGGTTTTCGACGAGAAGCGCGAGGCGGTGGGCAATCCTTTGTTCGAGGAGCTCTGCACGCAGATAACGCTTCGCATCATGGACACGCACTGGGTCGCGCACCTTACCGACATGGAGGGCTTGAAAGCGGGCATCGGGCTTCGCGCATACGGGCATCGCGATCCGCTCGTTGAATACAAGGAGGAGGTTTACCAGGCGTTCTCGCGGCTCGTGGATTCCATCTACGAGGACAGTCTGCGCGCCATCCTGCGCTTACCCGTCGAGAGCGCAGGCGCTGCCTCTAGCGGGCTTTCCGAGGAGGACAACCCCTTCCGCCCCGAGAGCATGGTGTACTCCGACTCCCGATCGGCCCCCGAAGTCTCACCGCTCGACGCGCCCGACCCTGCGGGCGGGAATCCACTGGGGTAGGGGGCAAACCCGTCTGGGCAATCGAGCGGCCCGTTCAGGTGGTCGAAAAGCCCATAGCTATGCGATGGCGCGCCCTCATCAGAGGGTGTGCTCGCTTTCTGCGGCGAAATAGGGGCCGCGCAGCGACATGGCGCGCGACATGTCGAGTTGGGATGCCAGCTCCTCGTGTTTTCCGCTCGTTGAAGAAAAACCTCGCTTGCAAACGGCCCCTCCCGAGCTCAAGGTGATGATCGCGGGGGCGGGAGCGTATGCAAGCGAGGTGGTAGAGGGGATCGTCATGGTGCCGCCTCGTCTGCTCGGGAAGGAGACGAGGCGGCCTTTTAAGCTTGCTCAGACGATATGGAGCAGGCGGTTGGCGTTCTCGAAGAAGACGAGGTTTCGCAGCTTTGGGTCTCCTTCCGTGGCTATCATCACTTGCTCGACCTGACGCTTGTAACTTCCGAACGGATAGTCGGTTCCGAACATGATTCTCTCGCACCCGAGCAGCTCGATCATAAGCTCGATGTCCTCGTGCGACCTGAAGGAGGTGTCGGCGTATACGTTGTCGAGTCCTTGGGACAATTTTGCGAGTCGCTCGATGTTTCCTGCCGCGGTTCCGCCGCAATGAGCTGCGACGAAGTTGATTTCGGGATGTCTCCTTGCGCATTCGACCAGATGGGCAAGGTCGCCGAACTCGGGTGTGGCGTACTGGTCGTTGATCTCGGGGTAGTAATACATCCCGGCACCGCAATGGGAGGTTACCGGCTTGCCCGTCTTCGCCCAATAGCGCAGCGCTTCTTCGGTCAGAGGATCGTCGAGGGCGCGCTTGCTCAAAATCGGGTGGAGCTTGAGGGCATAGGCGCCCCGCTCGGAATCTTCGAGCAGCTTTTTCCCGGCGTCCTTGCCGAGTCGGTAGTCGATGCAGGTGAACGGGATGCACCGCGGCTCGACCATATGGGCGACTTCGTAATCTTCGAACGACAAGGCTGGCATGATCGGCAGCACGCAGATGTAGTCAATGCCGCACTCGTCCATTTCGCGTTGCATGTTCTCGAGCGTGTTCGTCCGGCAGCGCTCGTGGTTCACATCGATGAACTCGCGCAGCGCCTCGTCAGTGTCATCCGTGATGAACGGCCCTTTGAACCCACGTTCTTCCCTGACGGTAAACGGGTCGGGCATGTCGGCGGGCTTGAGACCCAACTTGTAGATGACGTTGTGCGCATCCTTGAAAATGTCGCCGAGATGCGCGTGAAAATCGATGATGGGTTGATCCTTCATTATGTCCTCCATCTGAAACGGCTGATAATCGTCGCTTAACACGACGCTGCCGCGGCAGGCACCGTGAGGGGTGGCTGTAGTGGCTCAGAAAGAGGCGGACATGATGCACTTGCTGAATGCATCATAAACCCCGCAGGCGGTATGCGTGAAATTCGTTTTATGGCGATTGCGGATTCGAAATATCATTCGCCGTCTTCGAAATCTGAATGAATAGTATTCGATTTGGGAATAGGACTTCCAGAATAGAGGAGCTGAAGGCTGTGCCGCATTCGAATGCGATATGCTATAAGCATGCACAATCGCGCAACAGGGGGAGGGCGCATATGCTGAACGCCAATTATGTTATCGAGTTCACGGAACTTGCGAAGTGGCTCAACTACACGGAGACGGCGCGGGCGCTTAACATGAGCCAGCCGTCCCTGAGCAAGCACATCAGCCAATTCGAGAAGGAGCTCAAACTCGAGCTGTTCAAACGCGACGGCAATACGCTGCGCTTGACGAAATGCGGCGCCGAATTGCTTCCTTTAGCGTACCGCGCGATTGAGGCGATGGAGGAGCTTGATAGCAAGGCGCACTATCTGCGGCGGCATCCGCCTGCTCACCTATCGATTAGCGGTCTGACGGACGAGGGGCCCTCAACGGAAGTTCTCGGATTTCTCATTTCGCTGCTCAACAGCGAATATGGTGCGAATTGCCTCGAGGTGAAGCGCCGATACAACAAAAACCCGGCCGAAATGCTCGAGTCGGGGGATGTTGACATCGTGTTCGACCCCGCTCCGATAGGCGAGATGCCGGATGACGGCAACATCGAGGTGATGAAGGTCGCCGACCTGAAGCTGACGGTGATCGTCGATGCGGGCAATCCGTTGGCATTGAAAGGACGAATCGGCGTGAGCGACCTTAAGAAGTCGACCTTCGTCAGATATGAGGGAATCTATTTAAGCAGGTCATGGTGTTATATCGAGGAGACGTGCGAGCGCCATGGTTTCACGCCCAAGACCCGTTCGTGCCTCTGTTCAAGCATCCCCGAGCTGTTCGCCCTGTGCGCGGGCCTCGGAGACATGGTGCTTGTCGTGGGGTCGAACTTCGGTGCGCGAATTCCCGAAGGCATCAAGCCCTTCTGCCGCGTGCTCGATGTGGAGGATGGCGATTTCTGCATGCCTTTGCAGCTTATGTACCGGAAAGATAACGACAATCCGGTTCTGACGGAGCTTGTCGCACGCATCAAGGCGATGCCGAATCCCCCGTTGAGGTTCGAGTAGGCATCGGCTGCACGAAGGTATGCCAGCGCAAAAGGGGGAGCCCGTAACGAGGCTCCCCCGAAGTTGTGCCGTATTCTCCTATGATGCACGTTCTACGTGTGGGCGCAGGCTCCGAGGCGCTGCGCGCTGGTTGTCTACTGCTTCTTGGCTTTCTCGGCGATAAGCTGCTTCCCACCGAGGATGAAGAAGAAGAGGAATGGCAGAAGCATGCCGCAAGCCATGAGCGGAAGCGCGATTGGGAGCTTCGACCAGTTCGGGATGGCGAGCGGGCAGATGATGCAGAGTGCGAACAGAATGACGACGATGCACATCATGATAGCGAACGGGGCAGTACCCGAATCGCTACTTCCGCTGTTCTCGCTGGTAAGCGTATCGAGCGACTTCCCGTAGGTGTCGCGCACGAAGACGAGCGTGCAGATCAAACCCAAAGCAAAGGGGATGATCAGGGTAAGTACGACGCTCGACCAGTTGGTCGTCCCGTCTACTTGGAAGATCGCCATCGTGGCGATGCCGCCGAGGACGATGGAGGAGGCGGACCCGCCGAAGCGTGCGAACGCTTGGCACCACGCGGTACCCGTGTTGCGGATGGCCGTCGGATACTGCTCGGGCATGAGCGGGTAGATTGCCGAGATGGCGAAGTTGAGCGCGAACCCGAAGGCGAGCATGAGCACGGCGCAGATGATGAAGCTATCGGGTGTCACGAACAGCGAGCAGGCGATGATGACGACGATGCAGAGGATCCAGGCGAAGATAAGGCATTTCTTCCTGCCCATCGTGTCGGAAACGTATCCGACGAGGCAGTTCGAGATAATCGCCGCGACGTTGTTCCATGTCTGCAGGGCCACGGCGTCGGAGGCGGAGTAGCCGATGCTCTTGAACCAGGTCGGAAGCCAGGCGTTCATGCCGTAGACGCAGAACTGGCCAACGAAGCAGACGGTCCAGATGGCGCTCGTCCCGACGATGAACTTCTTCGAGAACAGCACATTCGGGGTCGTTTTCTCGGGGCGAGGCGGAATGATGATCGCGTTGGGGTCCCTCTTGGTCGAGGTGCCGACGGACTTCATCTCAAACTCTGCGAGGACCTCGACGGCCTTCTCGGTTTGTCCGGTGTTGGCGTACCAATGAGCGGTCTCGCGCATGGCGAACGCGAGGAAGATCGCGTACAGGACGGGGATGCCGCCGATCAGGTAGCAGAGGCGCCAGTTGGAGAACATCGTGGCAGTTGTGCCGTCGGCGTTCGTGTAGGTGACCATCTCGGTGAAGCCGCCAAGAAGCGGAGTCGCGGCGTTGCAGATGGGGTTAGCCACGAGGCCCGCGATAACCCAGCCGCCGACCATGCAGGCGCCGCCGCAGGTGATGAAGAAGCCGCGACGGTTCGAGGGCATGACCTCGGAGAAGACCGTGTACACGACGGGGATGCAGGAGCCGACGCCCAAGCCCGCTATCAGGCGAAACGCTGCAAACATGGTGAGGTCGCTTGCGAATGCCTGGGGGAGCGTGAAGACTCCGTAGAAGGCGACGGCACCGATGAGGACTTTTTTCCGTCCGATTTTATCGGAGAGGATGCCGCCGAAGGCGCCGCCGATGACCATGCCGAGCAGCCCCCATGTGGTGAGCGACCCCATGAGCGCGCCGGGGTTCGGGTCGTTCGGCCAAAACGTGTGGGCGACGAACAGGTTGGTCGAGTTGATGATCATGAAATCATAGCCGTCGAGCACCTGGGCGAGCGATAGGATGATAAAGAGAACCCAGGAATGCTTCGTGATTCCGAAAGAGTCGATGACTTCCGAAATAGTGAACTGCTTTTCGTTCATTGTTCCCCCTCCCCCTTAAGAACATCAAGGTGAAGTCATATGTTGGCGAAAAAGATTGCAAGTGCTTTGTCCGCCATGGAGCGACGAGCTTCTCCCTTCTCCCTTTTGCTCGCCGCCTCATGGAAGCTAGTCTATTCCGATAAGGGGACATAAGAAAAATCGCACTTTTTCAAGAAGCGTATTCTGGAATTGAAGGGTCGTTATTCGATTTTTTGAAGGGAAGGGGATGGGACGAGGGGTTGCGAGGCGGGCGACGTTGCGGGCGGCGCAAGGGCGATAAGACCACGCAAGGCCATGACCATTATCTTGTAGGTGGTTCGCATTGCCTTTCATGGGGCAACGTGCGTTTTCGCTGTTTGATATGCTATTCAATTCACCAAACTGCACATTGTTAGGAAAATCCGAATGCTAACAATTGGAAAATCCGAATTGAAATTTTAGGAAATTCCGAATAAATCTAACAGGAAAATCCGAATCAACATCCTCAATGCACTTGAAAGACGCTACACTTTCACCAATATTGCGAGCGAAGGGAAGGCGCTATGGGAGCGAAGTACGAGAAGCCTGAAGGGTATATGCCGCGCGTTGCCGATGCGCAAATCGAACGGTACCTGAAGGCGTTTGGCGCTGTCGAGATAGCGGGGACGAAGTGGTGCGGCAAGACGTGGTCAGCCCTTATGCAAGGAGCCTCAGTTTCCTATGTTGACGAGAACTTGGATTTGGCTCGAGCTGACCCGTCTATGATGCTGATAGGGGATCGTCCTCATGTAATCGACGAATGGCAGCGCGCCCCCGCCATCTGGGATTGCGTCCGTCATGAGGTCGACCGAGCGCGAGGGACGCGCGGCGCTTTCATACTTACAGGGTCCTCGACGCCTGCAACCCGCCAAGGCGGGCAGGGGCCCGCGCATAGCGGCGCTGGGCGGATAGGTCGCGTTCGCATGAGCCCCATGAGCTTGTTCGAGTCCGGGGAGTCAACCGGACAGGTCAGTCTCGAGGGTTTGTTCGCTGGTGAATTCACGCCGTGTGTTGCCGAGCGTGATACGGTGGGGCTTGTCGAAGCTGCCTGTCGAGGCGGCTGGCCGGAGGCTGTTGACATGGAAGTCGATGCGGCGCAGCTTATTGCCCGCGAGTACGTTACGGCGGCACTTGGCGTGAGCATTCCTGCGCTCGGCCTCGATCCTGATATCGCCCGCAGGCTCGCGTCCTCGCTTGCTCGGAACCTGGGACAAGCTGCTACGTACAAGACGATAATCAACGACATGTTCGGCGCCGAGGAGAATCCGCTCAGCGTGATCGACGAGGGGCGGGTGCGCGCCTATCTCGATGCGCTCAAGGGCATGTACATCGTGGAGGAGGTTCCCGGGTGGGCGCCTCCTGCCCGCGACAGGAAGCGCTTCGCGACGAAGCCCAAGCGCTACCTTGCTGACCCGAGCCTTGCTTGCGCGCTGCTCGGCATGTCGCCCGCTGCGCTCCTTGCCGATTGGCAGACGTTCGGGCTGGTGTTCGAGAACATGGCGGTGCGCGATCTGTCGGTTTACGCCCGGGCGCTCGATCTGCTCGATGATGTTCCCGTTCGCTACTATCGCGATGACTCGGGGGTCGAGGCTGACGCTATCGTGCAGCTTGCCGATGGCCGTTGGGCGGCATTCGAGTTCAAGGTCAGTGAGGACAAGGTGGAAAAAGGAGTTGCGAGCCTTGAACGCATGCGTCGCAAGGTGTGCGAAAATCCCCGCTCGCAGACGAGGCCTCCAGAGTTCATGGCGGTGATTACGGGAGTGGGCGAGTACGCTCGCGAAGTTGCCGAGGGGATCGTTGCGGTGCCGCTTCGCCTCCTTGGGAAGTAGGAGAAGCGGCACCGCGAAATTCCCTCGTGAGCTGTCAGCGTGAAGCCAATTGTTGTTCGAACGCGCGCAATAAAAACTCATCACCTGCTCATGAAACGGCCCGGGGCAATTAAATACCTCGGGCCGCTGCGGAGTGTCGCCTGGTGCACGAAGGGGGATACTTTCCCAGGCTATATGAGGGGAGCTATGCGTATCGCTACGCCTTGCAGGTGTATGGCCCTGGAACGAAAAGAACCTGGTTGGGCTTCTTGTCAAGCTCCTCGACGAGCTGATCGATAGGCCCAAACTTCATGACGCCGGCGAGGCAGTGGTGCACGCAGGTCGGCAGTTTTCCTCCCGCCGTGCGCTCTGCGCAGAGGTCGCACAGAGAAGTCGGGGTCGGGATTTTGTTCCAGTTCACCGTCTTCTCGTCGATTTCCCAGGGCCCCTCGTCAAGCACGCGAATGCCCCATGTGCCAACGCCGAATCCGTGTTCTTGCTTGCAGGCAATTTCGCAGGACTGACATCCTGTGCAGAACTCGTAATCAATCAGAAGTCCGTTTCTCATCTCTCGGCGCTCCTTACTTTTCGATCTTTTCAACTTTGCAGATAAGGCACTTGAACGGCGCGCCGAAGCCGAGCTTGCCGACGTTTTTGTGCGGGACAAGCTCATTGATATTGGAACGCCATACGCCGAACAGATGCGGTTCCTCCCCATCTTCTTCGGGGAACCAGAAGCCGTGCTGAGCATGGACGACACCCGGTTTCACAACGGGAACGACCCTCGCTTTCAGCTCGCACTTGCCGAATTGGTTCTCGACGTTGACCCACTCGCCGTCCGCAATGCCAAGCTTAGCGGCATCCTTCGGGTGAATCTCAAGCAGCGGATCGGGGTTGAGTTCGCGAAGCAGAGGAATCTGCTTGCCCTCGGAGTGGAAGTAGGCGTAGGTGCGCGCGCCTGTGGTGAGAACGAACGGGCACTCGTCCATAAGCTCAGGTGTTGATACAGGCGACTGCTGCGGCTCTTCGTAATAAGGCAACGGATCCTCGCCGAACTGGCGGAACATCGTGGAATACAGCTCGATGCGGCCCGTCGGCGTGTTGAAGCCAGGCTGTCCGTCGGGGCGAAGGCGTCCGGTCTCGTACTTGCGGTAGTTGACCTCGCGCTGGTAAACGACCTTCTCCTTGAGCTCTTCATAGGTCATGCCGCAATTGCCCATGCGGAACTCGGCCCTGAACTCCTCGAAGTTGGCAAAGCGTGCATAGGTGCCGGGGTTGAGGCGGGTACCGAGTTCGTACTGGATTTCAAGATCGCCCTTCGTTTCGCCGACTTTCACTGCGTCGACTACGGAACCGAGCATGTTCGGCGAGGCGCCGTAGTGGGTACCGACCATGGACCTGTGGCGTTCGCGAAACTCGACGTCGAGACCGCGGATCTCCGCAGCTTTTTCGGCGGGCATCGTGGCGACGCGCTCCGCCAGCTGCTCGAAGCCGTAGCAGAAACGATCGACGAAGTCTTGGTCGTACAAGTTTTCCTGGATGATGATGCTGATCATCGCCATGCCGTAGGGCTCGCACATGGGTCCGCCTTCTCGGCCGGTTCCGCCGAACACCACGATCGATTCAGGCCCATGCTCTTTTTTGATTCGGCCGATGTTCTCTTCAATGATGTTGTAAGCGCCTTCCCACGTGGTGCGCTCCCACTTGTTCTTCCCGCGGTCTTCCTTTGCGCGCTTCATCGGGTAGATGACGCGGTCGGGGTGATAGGTGAAGTCGGGCAGTGGCAAAGAGGGTCTCTGCGGTAACGGTGTAGATCTTGTTGCAGCGGTGATGCGCTGATGGGAAGGCTCGCAGCGGAATATTATCTCCCACTTCCTCGCGTGACCTCAAAAGACGCAAGGCGGCAAAAAGGGAAGAGTGCGCAGCCTTCGGCACACGGCGGTCACGCTGGCGCTCCTGGGCGGGGCGAGTCTCCAGCAGGCGCAGTCGATGGCGCGCCACACGAACATCAACACGACGCTCGTGTACTCCTACAACCTGGATCGCGTCTCCCAAGCGGGCGAGTTCGCGGTCGATAGGATGTTTGGAGAATCGTAGAGCGTGCAGCATGATTTTCATCAATGGTTACGAAACAAAGCCATACGTTGTACGAAAAGTTAGTAACAACATATAAACAAATTGCATACTATGTAGTGAAAAGAGTATACTGCTAATAAGGAGGTGGCCATTATGGCACAAACAACATTGAGCGTTCGCATGGATGAAGATGTTAAAAAAGGCCTGGAAGCGTTCTGCGCAGACGTGGGCATGAACACTTCCGTCGCCATCAACATGTTCGCCAAAGCCGTCTTGCGCGAGCGCCGCTTGCCGTTCGACGTCGTGTCCTACAACCTCGACCCATTCTACAGCCAAGCGAACCAAGACCGCTTGATCAAAGCGAAAGAGCGCATGGAGCGAAGCGGCGGAACCGTCCATGAGCCGATCGAGGACGAGGCATGATCAAAGCTTGGGACGATGACGCCTGGGACGACTACCTGCATTGGCAGACGCAGGACCGAAAGACCTTGAGGCGAATCAACGCCCTCCTGAAGGACATCGACCGCAACGGCTACGACGGCATCGGGAAGCCCGAGCCGCTGAGGGAGAACTTATCTGGATGGTGGAGCCGAAGGATTGACGACAGCAATCGCATCGTCTATCGCATTCGAGAAGGACGTATCGAGATCATCCAATGCGGATCGCATTACCGAGACAACTGATGCTCTCTGCGCTCCGACTATAAGGCGAAGGCTGCACCCGGCAGATATCGGGTAATTTCTCCGAGGCGTTTTGGCGACGCTTTTCCAGCTGAACAGAGGGATGCCCTGCCGCACTTCTTCAGATGTTTTCCTTTGCGTCCGGGGGTACTGAGAAATGGGCAGGACTCCCTCTCTCAAGGAGCCGTGTCGCATTTTGAGGCTCGCTTTATGTGAAGTCTGCGTTGGCTTCTTTGTGCAGCCAGGGCTAGAAAACTCCCGTGCAGTCTGCTCGGGAGCCGTTTCTGGGAAGGCTTCGCAAATTGCTCCCTCGCTCAATTCGCGTAGGATGCTGTCTCTTGTTATGTAAGGAAAAACTCCGCGCAATGAGTTAAGACGCTATGCATCGGATTGAACGGAGGCTGTAATGGCAACAGCGACGGTAGAAAAGGATTGCCGAATGGATATCCGGCTGACTCAATCGCAGAGGAAAAACTACGAGAAGGCGGCCGAGCTTCGCGGCCAGACGCTTTCCCAATGGACAACGATGCACCTTGACGAGTGCGCGCGGCGCGACATCGACGAGGCGCACACCACTCGACTGTCGGATGAGGCGTTCGAACGCTTCTCAGCGCTGCTTGACGAGCCGATGCCCGAGGCGGCTCGCGAGCTTCTTACAAGGGAGTCGATATGGGGCTGACATTCTCGAAGCCCGATCGCCTTGCCCCTGGTGAGAGGATGGACGGGTTTCGTTGTGGGGACCCCATAGTCGACGCATGGGCGGCCACTCGCGCCTCTCGCGCTCGCGAGCGCGGCACCGCGATTGTGTACGTTACGCGATGTGGGGACGATATCGCCGGGTTCTACTCGCTGTCGACCCATTCGGTTGCGCGCGAAGAGGTGTCGGGCAGCTGGTTTCGGAGGAACGCCCCGAGCCAGGTCCCCGCGATTCTTCTGGGCATGCTCGGCGTAGACGAGCGCTATCAGGGCATGGGCCTGGGCGCCCAACTTCTGCGCGATGCGATCCTGAACTCGCTAAAGGTTTCGGAGCTTGCCGGCGCGAGGGCTCTTGTCGTCGATCCGACGGGGGAGACCGCATCGGCTTTTTATCGCCGCTTCGGATTTTCTGATTTGCCGGGAACGACGCGTATGGTTCTGCGACTTATATAACCTGCGGGTCGTCTGCAGGTAAAGCATCCACGGGCTCAAATTGGGAAAGGCGAGGGATACCTGGCTCGCTGGCACCATGGTCTGCGTGAAGAGGCTGAAGAGGATTGGCTCGGAAAGAAGGGGGCTAGAAATACCGTTTGCTATAGCTGCGAGCAGCACAAGTGAGACAGATCATCCGAGCCCTGTCTCGGCCGTCAATCGGGTAGATTGCCCTCATGTTGCCTATTTAATCTATCTGGCTGATGCTTTTTAAGTTATTGGCGACTGGTTGGTTCTTGAAACTTAAACTGTCAGTGCATTACAATATATTTGCACATACGAAAGCTGATTGGAGCGTTTATGGCAAGCTCGACTTTGACCATTCGCATCGATGAGGATTTGAAACGAGATGCCTCCGAGGTGGCCGATTACTACGGTCTCGACCTGTCTTCCGTAACGCGCGCGTTTTACAAGCAGATGGTGAACACCCGCCGCATCCCCCTCACCTTCGCCCCCGAAGAGCCAAATGCCGAAAGCCTTGAGGCGATTCGCGAGGGCGATGCCTTCCTCTCTTCCGGCAAAGAGGGTCGCTACGATAACGGTGCGGATCTTATCGCAGCGGCGATGCGCTGATGGGGAGGTTGACGGCGGAATTCTCCGCCGCGTTCTCGCGCGACCTCAAAAAGAAGGCCCATCGTCGCAATTGGGATTTCGTCGAACTCCAGAGCCTCATCGATCTTGTTCTCGAGAACTCGCCCGAGTCCATGGAGATTCTTAGGCGCCGGCACAATATGCACCGGCTTTCGGGAAGTTGGGCGGGCAGGAGCGAATGCCATGTTGCGAACTCGGGCGACTGACTTGTTATCTGGTCGTCAAATGACAGCGTCGCCTTTTTCGAGCGCACCGGTAGCCATGATGAATTGTTTAGATGAACCTTTGGCGGTCTCATTTCAGACCGCGAGCCTTTTCTGCGCAGGCAAAGGTTGTTAACGTCTGGGAGTCGTAAATGCTTGCTTGGTAAGCGATTTTATTACCAAGAGTTGGCAATCAGCGTGCAAGAAGAGTGCTCGCAGGCCACGGCGGCGGGCCATGGCCTGCTGGTCGAACCGAACGACTTCGCAGTGCGGCTCGGCGCCATTTGGGGATTTCTGTGGCTCCGTGCGATGCCGCGCAGACAGCTGAAGAGTTGGTTTCAGCAAAATTAACCACAAGGGGTGTGGCGCCGCAATGGTCGAGCGAGGGAAGCGGCTTGGTTCACTGGGAGGCCAGCTCAAGATGCTGCTGCGCTTTCTTTAGAGCGATGTCGTTGGTTTGAACTTATCCTGTTTCTGCTCGTGAATCAACGACGAATCGGAAACGGATAATTGACGAGGTTTCAGCAAAGAAGACTTGTGATTGGGCGAACTCGATTTAGGAGGGAGATTCGCGCCGTATCACGGTAGACGCTGCTAGTGCGCGCTTGGCGGTTTGGGGGCTCCAGGGGCAATCGGGACCCCGGGTGCCTTGGGCGCACCAGGAGTTGGCGCGCTTGAGGGTACACTTGGCGAACCTGCGGCGCCGGAGCTCAGCGAGGAAAGGTCGGCGCCGCAACCAGAGCATTTTTCAGGTAATGGCATACCTGGGATAACGGGGATGATTTTTCCACATGTGGGACATTCTTTAGGGCCGGAAATTTCTGCTGGTCTGAAGCACATAACGCATCTCCTTTTTACGATTGCCGCATTTGAAGGGCTGGGCGCCAAGTGGAATTTGAATACACAGCAGGCCCCTCATCCAATTGTCGCGAAATCGCTCGATGCGAAGTCGCTTGACATTGGGCAGTATAGAGAGCGGTGTTGATTTCGAACATAGAAAACCATCCAAAATAATATCGTGGTTTTTAGAGATTTTCCTGCATTGGTTTTCTTCCAAAAAACGCCGTCTTGTTTTGGAAAAGTCTCCATTCTCAAGTTCTCGATCGGTGTATATAGTGCGCCGTGACGAGCTCTTCTTCGCGAAAGCGGTAAGCGCTTTTGGCGGAGGTCGCCAAATAGGCCTGCGTTAGGTGAACGCGGCTGTTATTGGGCCAGCAAAATGGTCTCAGTCAAACTTGATTGTTTCAAATCAAGCTGGGCGATTATCCGCCATAGCCTTGTTTTCGCTCGGAGCGTCGAGGGGATTCGCTGCAATGTGCAGAAATGACGAGAGAGGAAGGTGGGCATGGAGCTTTTCGAGAAAAACTTCAATCCCGAACTCTACAAGACTGACTTTCATTGGAAGGAGGGGGACCACGATGTGTACCGCGTGTGCCACTGGTCGGCTCCGGGCTGCCATGATTCATGCGGTATTTTGCTGTATGTGAGATCTCCAACGCCGGAGGCCCGGCAAACGGACTGCCGCCCGAGCGCATGCACGAGACGCGCTGTTCAAGGAACCCGGTCGATGTGCGCGTTCTCGCGGAGCTTGGCTGGATGCGCGAACTGGGCGTTGGGATAAGCGGAATACTCGACTCCATGGGAGGAGCCGGTGCGCACTACGGCGTCTCCCGCGAACTCGGCAGCGACCACACCAAGCTCACGCTCATACCATGAAACTATAGTTTTCTCCACCTGCTAGTCGATGCTTACATATGAGGACTCGATCAGATTGGCCATTTCGTCGGCGCTGATCCTAAGTCCTAGGTTTCTCATCATGTTGTCGTCCCACGGGCGTTCAGCAACAAAGCGCTTCACCTCGGAGACAATGCTCGTAGGCACGGCTATCTCGGTTCCCGGCTCGAAGAGCGCGCATAAGCGCAGCACGTCTCTCCGGTGCTTGTTTATCTCATCACTGTGTACGGCTTTTCCAGCAGCTTTGTCATCGCTGAGGTTCACCCATGCATGAATCTTGAACACCGGTAGGTAATGCAGCCCCAGCACCGGGATGCCTTCCACTACCTCGATGCCGCGATCGAGCAAGTCGTAATAGGCGTCGTCGAGCAGGATGGCGGACAAGCTGCCAGCTGCGTCTATGGTCTGGAACCGGCCAAGGTCCGTCTCTATGCCAGCAAGATGGTCAGGGCGCTTGCTAAGAAGCTCGATCTTGGGCGGGAACGACTCGTCGCTCGGCTGCTCGAAACGATAGAGGACGTATTTATCCGCTTTGCCTTTATGCTGATATCCGCCTTCCCTGATAAAGGAAATGAAGCGCCTGTAGAACGCTTCATCGAAGGACTCGGCCACTATGACCATGTCGATATCGTGGGTTGCTCGTTCTGGCGCGCCGTACTGCGCCAGGATAAGGTTGCAAGCCGTTCCTCCTATGACGACATATCTGGAAGGATATTCTTCGAACCAATCACGAAAGACGTCTAATCCTCGTACCATGAATATCCTCCTAGGGCCTTTCTTAGAGCCATCGAGATTCGCTCATCATCCTCATCGATAGTCATGAGCATGGTGAAGGGGTCGACGATCCCATCCTCGGCGAATGGGGACGGATCATACGATAGGCGCTGGACGACGCAGGGCTCTCCGACATCCTCATTGCTGGAATTCCCATCGGTTTTGCCGTTCGGCCCGATTGCGACGATGGTCTTTGGGGGCGACACGAGGTCGCTCCTTTGAGCCAATGCCGACAACCCGCTGATCAGAACATCGTTTCCCAGCGCACACACCTCGCTTCCGCACGACCTGACCGGATCTCCGAATAGCTTTTGACCCTTACGAAAGAACTCGATTTCGTCCGGAACGAAATACTCTCGCTTGCGACCCGTCTTCCCACCGACCCTATAATCGATGAGACCTGCTTCTGAAAGGGATGAAAGCGCTCTCGATGCTCCTGCAGCCGATATGCCCGTCAGTTCCCGCAAACCCTCCTGAGTGAAAGGCTCGCTGCCCAACAGACAATACAGAAATGCTTGTTGTTGCGCTGGCGTAAACGCCCTGATAGCAGACCTTCTCTGCGTGCCCGCCTTAAGCGCGACGGCGAGTTGCGGGAGATACATATCGCCTTGCTCCGTCAGGAAACCTCGCCGGGCCGTCATGAGCGAGCGCTTCTGGGATGCTGTCCCAGAGGAAAGAAAGACCGCAACGGGCTCACCGACGGCCCTTTCAAGTGCATTCAGACGCTTGAGAGATTCGTCTGTTCCTGAAATGCTTTCAGCAAATAACACGCTGGAGCCAAGGACGTTCCCTCGATACAAGTTGAAGCTTCCGGACAAAAAGGGACTGAGGGAGATTTCACCGTTCACGCAGTTGACGATAGCAGATTCATCTGCCGCACGCCGTAAAACGCTTTGTATGCTGTGCGATGTGCTGTTCATCGGCGTTGCTAATGTTCCTTTCAAATAGTTAATATTCCATTGAATTGGAATATTAACACAATACTGAAATATTATGAATAGAGCCCGGCATAGTGAGCAATCTCCATATAGAAAACCTGCATCATCTCTTTATGGCACGAAAACGTATGTCTTCTGAAAAGAAACAACCGAATCGAGGCTCGAAAGAGCATGGCTCATCCGATTTGAGCAAAATCGTCTACTTCGACGAGGGCTCCGCGACAGATCTGATCCAGATTTACCATGGAGGTGGCCTTAACAAAACCCTCGAACTATTCGAAACCGACAATGAGGATGGAGAAGCTCAGGTAAAAGCAGAGGGAAAGGTTGGCCTGGGGAAGATACTTCAAGGAATTGTCGGCTTTGGCGCATCTGTTGAAGGAGGATTCGCCTTATCAACTTCATATGCCTCAAGTCAAGTAGCCAAAAACATACTTACGAACACCGTGCTCACTGATTTCATTGAATGTGTTGATGCGGGCGAGAGCGGAGTCGAACGACTAGAAGAGTATGAGATTTCAACCATCGACAACGCAATGTCGAGCATGATGCTGATAACGCCATACCTTACTATGTTGCGTAGCGGACAAGGCGTTCGCGCCGGAGATTTCAATGTATCTCTTGAGCGAATCGACGATGCTATTCAAAAGGCAAAAGGATATTATGAATTTTTGGCCGAAAAGACCAATTCAGACGCGATTATTCTCAGGTTTAACCATAGCTCGTTCAAAAACAACTACAAACTATCTGATCTGCTTAAAATGCGCCTTGTTATCTACGCTGTTCATGTCGGGTTCGCGTCACCTGATTCGCTTGATATCGAAAAGGAGCTCAGTTTCGTCTCTTCGGATAATGGAAGAAATCCTTCGTATCCTGTTTCATTTAACTCCGATACAACAGCAAGTGTCAGCGAAATTGCCAGCGAACAAAAGACAAGTCCTTTCAAGATGTACGATGTGATTCTTGCAGGGGTGAAGGGAAATGCCTGAAGTAATAGTTTTCATAGGCTCAGATAAGGATTACGAATCGTTCTTGGCACTAGAGATAACTGACGAAGAAGATACCATTGATTATCTGGAACTGATTCGAATATACAACTCAAAGATACGTGCAACGCAGGAATATGCCGGTAGCGATTTAATCTTAGATGACGAATTCGATAATGTCGTTGTGCGCTCCGCTGATTTTGGATCCGTCGTCAGCCATGTTCTAAGTAATTTTGCGATGATTGCCATTCAAGGATGCAGGTTCAAAAGACTGTTCGTTCAGAATCCCCCAAAACAATCAATGCACTCATTGAAATCAGCTTTTGGGGATTCAATACGATACGCAGGTACCATATATCCCCAAGTGGAGAAGCAATCGATCAAGGAAATATTCCAACAGCTTAAAGATAAAGTTTTGGGACAAGATGAGAGTAAAAACGAGATAGTCACAAGTCTTTATCAACTTTCATCTATGCAAGGGAAACGACCAATTGTTCTCTTGTTCTTTGGGCCGTCTGGGGTTGGGAAAACCGAGACCGCCAAATGTCTTAGTAATGCCTTAGGCGGTGAGTTGGCCCGGGTTCAATTTTCGATGCTTCAAAATACCGAGGCATATGACTACATTTTCGGGGCGGAGCACTCGAAAGGTAGTTTTGCCAGAGATCTTTTAGGCCGAGAGTCAAATGTCGTTCTTCTAGACGAGTTCGACAAAGTGAACCATGGCCTTTATAACGCATTTTATGAGTTGTTTGATGAAGGGGTTTTGTCGATTCCTACTATCGTGTAGAGATGAAAGATGCGCTTTTCGTGCTCACATCGAACTTCAAATCTGAAGACGAAATTCGGGAGGCATTGGGGCCAGCGATGTTCTCTCGAATAAGCGCTTGCATTGAGTTCGAAGATCTTAGCCCAAGTGAAAAGATAAAACTTGTTGAGCGATACTACGATGCAATCATCGCCTGCTTGGATGATAACGATAAGACGACAATCGAGGAATCGGACATCTTCGGCTGGTTTACCATGAACGCAGCACGTTATGACAATATCAGAACGATGAAAACGAAAATGGAGCGCGCCATATTTGGCGTATTGAGCGCCAAGCTCATCAATGAAGCTTAATTCCCCCTAAAGAGCCTGCCAAAACCTATTACGAAGTTATTAAACCTCTTCCAAAACCCCGCCGAGATTCGCCGCGCAGGCTTCCACGATGCAGCGCACGGCTGCAAGCTCGGAGGCGGTTATCCTCTGGCTGTCGGCCTTGTCCTCAAGCATCTCAAGGAGCGACGCCGCGCCTTCCAGCTTCTCCAAGGACTGCACCATAACGTTGACGAGCTCTTTCGGCGGGGCGTATTCTGCGTTTGCTGTCATGGGGCCACCTTTCCGTAATCGGGATAAGGAAAATGGTAGCCCCTGGGAATGTCAGATGAGAGGCATCCACCTCAGTTGTCACCCTGTGGGAACTGTACGTCAATTACCCAAACGGCAGATGCCCCTCGGCCCGGTAATTGACGTACTTATTCGATTAGGGTGACGCAACCCATTATAAACCGGTCGTAGGCCTCTCCTGCAGACTGCATCCTTTGAGCAGAATGCCTTTGATCGCAAGCGGCCATGCTTCCGCGCTCATGCCTCACATGAAGCGGAACACGGCGCGGAAAAGCCATTTTGCGAACCTCCACAATGCCCTCATGAAAGCCTCCCTCCGAACGGCATGGCGTTCAGCGCCAATGCTTCCTCATGGGCCCGCTCAAGGCTCGCGCTCGGACTCCTGAACAGCTCGATCACCTTGAGGTAGCGGTCGTAGCGCTCCTTGCAGGCAGTGAGGAAGCGCTGGTAGTGCCTGTCGGTCTCGCAGGCGGCGAGCACGTCCTCCTCCGGCGGCAGCTCGCCGCCCATGGCCATGGTCGAGCGAATCACGCAGCGCTGCGTCTCCACGCGCCGCCAGAGCTTCGCGAAGTCGGGGTCGGCCTGGGCGAGTCCTGGCATGTCCAATGGCTCACCGTCCGCATCGAGCAGGTCGGGCGGTATCGGCTCGTCGGCGTAGGCCGAGAGCCCTCCCTCGCCTTCGAGCCACCGCGCGAGGTTCTTTGCGAGCGTCACATCGTCGCCGTTGCGCATCCAGTGGCTCTTGGCGTAGGCGCAATAGGCCTCGATGATGTGCTCAGGGGCAAAGCCCTGCGCCACCCTGCGCTCCCAAGCTGCGAGGCAGTCGCGCTTGAAGCGAAGCGAGGAGACAGGCTTGATGGACATGGCGCACAGCCGCTCGAAGGCCTCTGGGAACTCGCCCTTCCGATAGGCCACGAAATCATCGCGGCCCTTCTCGTTACCGCCTGGGCCATCGGGGGGACAAGAGGGGGGTTGTTTATCGGAATCAAGCCCTTTATCGGATGAGTGATTTATAGGGGCCGATTCCCCAGATGTGGCTTTTCCAGATACGGGTTTTCCCGTTCTGGCTCCGAACTGGGGATTCTCGCTGGTTTCGCATGTTTCGTCGGCGCTCAGAGGTGCAATCTCAACTTCCACGTTGGCGGCCGGTTCGCGGGTGAACTCGGAGAGGATGGCGAAGCCGTCCGCCTTGAGCTCCGCGGAGACCTCCCCGTGCATGGCGGGGTCGTCGAGCGTGATTCAGGTGGCCTCCTCGGCCTTGAGGAAGCGCCCGTTCACGCTCCGCTTGCGTGCGCGGATGATGTAGCCGGAGGCCTCAAGCTCCTTTATTCCCGCCGTCACGGCGTCCACGCCGTCTCGCATGAGCGATGCGAAGCCCTTGATGGTGGACACCCATTCCGGGTTGTTCTCAAGCGAGCGTATCTGGTAGTAGATCCCCTTGGCCTTCGCGGAGAGGCCGTGGTCGAAGAAGATGGTGTTCTCCACGAAGGTGAAGGACCCCTTGCCGCGGTGCATCACGTTGCCCATCATGCACCGCCCTGCCTGCCGCGCCGCGCCTCTGCCTGTTCAAGCAGCTCAAGGGCGCGGACGATGCGGCCCTCTATCTCGTCTTTGGTGGCGCTCGGCCTGAAGAACCGGGCGATGCTCTTCTTCGGTATCTTGAACTGCTCGACCTGGTTGGGCTTCTCCTCCTCCATGATGGAGCGCACGAGGGCGGATGTGAGCGAGCCCTCCTTGGAGTATCGCTTCATCTTGACCGCCTGGGCGTGGGAGGGCGTGCATGCCTGCGCCCCCATGGCGTCGAAGAGCCACGTCTGCTCCTCCTGCGAGAGGTAGCTCACCTCGATGGCTGGGAGCATCTTCATGCGCCCCTCGTCCACGAGCGCGAGCAGTTCGGGAATGAGGTGGGTCAAGCGTATGAAGCGCTGCACCTTGTCCTTGCTGACCCCAAGCTCTTCGGCAAGAATGTCGCGCGACCACCTGCCGCTCGACTTCTGCGCAAGTTGCGCAGAAGTGAGGTCGGTGCGCTGCCCCTGGTGCTTCATCGCCTCAAGCCGCATCGAATAAGCGAACGCCCGCTCGCTCGGCAGGATGGCCTCCCTTTGGAGGTTGCTGTCCACCATGGCGATGACGGCCTCGTCGTCATCCATCGCTCGCACGATGCAGGGGACGCTCGCCAGTCCCGCAAGCTCGGCCGCCCTCTTCCTATGGTGCCCGCTCACCAGCTCGTAGCACTCGGCGTCAGATGCGCGTACCGTTAGCGGCACGAGCACGCCGTTCTCGGCGATGCTCTCCGCCAGCCGATCCATCTCCTCGTCGTCTCTCACCTGGAATGGATGGCCGGGGAACGGGTCTATGAGCGCAAGGGCAATCTCCGCCACCCCTCCGCCAGCTACGCCGTCGCGCTCCGCCTGCGAGGTAAAGAGGTCGTCTACCGTCGGCAGCGTTATTTCGAGCTTCTTCCTACTCATCGCCCATCACCTCGTCTGCCAGCTGCGCGAACGCGCTCGCCACTTTTCCGCGGCGGTCGTACTTGAAGATGCTCACGCCCGTGGTGGCGGTCTCTGCGGCGGATACGGCGCGGGGGATGATCGTCTCGAAGACGCGGTAGGTGCCGCCGTATTGCACGCGGATCGTTTTGTCTATCTCCTTCGACAGGTTGTTCCTCGTGCTGAAGAGCGTGATGAGTACGCCCTCGACCTCAAGCGTCGGGTTGATCTGGCGGCGAACACGGCCGATGGTCTCCAAAAGGCAGGTCATCGCATAGGCGGGGAGGTATTCTGCAGAAACGGGAACGAGCACGCTATCGGATGCCACGAATGCGTTCACGGGAATGATGCCGAGCGTGGGCGCGCAATCGAATATCACGAAGTCATAGCTTCGCTTCAACGGCTCAAGCCACGTGCTCAGTATCCGTTCGCGGGACATCGCCATGAATATGGACATCTCGGTGCCAGCGAGGTTGATGTTCGCAGGCATGAGGTCGACGCCTTCGACACGAGAGAGGATGCCCTCGCGCGAGTCCAGCTCCCTGCCGTCGATGATGGCCTGGATGTGGTCGGCGAGCGTGAGATCGAGCGAATCGGGGTCTGCCCACCCGAGGCACTTGGTGAGGTCGCCCTGCGGGTCGGTGTCCACGAACAGAACGCGCTTGCCCTTCTGTGCAAGCGCCACTCCTAGGCTCAAGGTGGTGGTCGTCTTTCCCGTGCCGCCCTTCTGGTTAGCTACGGCTATGGTTCTGCATGGCATGGTGGGTGCCTCCCCTCTGCGGTTTCCCGCAACGGGAGGCCAGGCACCCTCGCGCGATGTGCGAAAGTCGTGCGTTTCGCAAAATACGGGAAGCGCACTGGAAAAATCGGGGTTTCTCGAAGAGACTGGAAAACGAAAAGGTTTCCCAAGTTTCGCAAAAAGCTGTTCTGAACTGGTGATTTACCGACTGTGCATTTCGCACGTTTCGCGGGTAGCTACCTTGCTAACAGCTTGGGAAGCTTGGGCCTTACCATTTGGCGACGCCCGCATTTGAGCGATTGCAAGCATAGCGCATTGATTCGTTTTGTCACTGGAAATTATCCCGAAGTCCATTCGCGACCTCGTCGTCGTCCGCGCCGGTTGCGAGCCCCCTGTCGACATAGCGGTTCGCGAGCCCCCTCGTGATGGCCGGGATGAACCCGACGTACAGGTCGAGCGTGTAGGACGCGTCGGCGTGCCCGAGGAGCGCCGACACCGTCTTTACGTTCTCGCCCCGGGCGAGGTTGATGATCGCCCGAGTTTCGGGATGAGCCAGCGGACGCCGATGCGGCATCCCTGCGTCTCGCCCTTGTTCAACAGCTTGCGGATCTCCCGCCCCGTCGTGCCAGTGAAAGCCGCCACGTTGTCGGGGGTTGTCATGCAGGGATACCGCTCAGGCATGAACAGGTAGAGTCCGTCCGAGTCGGCCTCACGCAGCCTGGTCTCGTCTATCTCAAGTTCGCCTGTCTGCATTTCCATAAACCCTTCCTTCTTTTTTCTCCATGCTACGAAGGGGGCGCACGCGCAGTCATGGTCGCATCGGCCCCATGTGCCAATGACGCGAATCCCTGACACGCAGGGTTGACGCCCCCGCTGCTATGGTCGTTCGGTTCTGTGAGCGCATTTGACCGTCTAGGTGTGCACTTGTTTCGTCCGTCTCATGGAAGTATTCGAGTAGTGTGAAAAACCGATAGCAGGCAGGCGCGCCAGCGATTTGAAAGCGGATTATTGGAGGAGCGCTTGACCTTAAAACGGGAACATGGAGCTTTCTGGCTTTGGATGTCGCGGTGTCCGTTTTTTCGGTTTCTCGATGGACGGCACTCCAGTGACCAGCTATGTTTGGCGACAAAACAGCTCCCTCTTGTATGCCTTATCCTCTTCCAACAACTTTGCACCATCCATCGTCAATATTCATTTGATGCAAGGTTTCCTATGGAGTAGAATCGGTGAATGTTTATATCGTTTTCTATGTAAAGACGTCGTTGGTTACGAGGGTTTAGTTATGGGATCCTTGGACAATAAAATTGCTATTATCCGAGCCATGAATGCCCTCATGTCAAATCACTCCTTGGAAGAGATCAAGACGGTTGACATCTGCTCCAAAGCAGGAATCTCTAGGCAAACCTTCTACAGGAACTTCACGGATAAATATGATGCAGCAATCTGGTTTATGGAGGAAGGTGCGCTAAATTCCGTTCGGCAAATCGGAATCACGTGTAGCTGGAAAACCGGTCATCGAAGACTGTTCGCTTTTGTCTCAAACAATAGAAAGCTCATCGAGTGTTTCTTTCGTATGAAGGGAGTAAGCGCACTCGGAAAATCCATAGTGGAAAAGGATCTTGAACTGAATTTTGTTAGTCATTATCGCGAACAATTCGAGCAAGCCACAGGCAATGCACCTGATTCCAAAATAGATTTTCAGATACATGCATTTGCGAAGATGAGCATGGAATGCATTAAGGAATGGCAAAATTCCTCTAATCCTGATTTGTCCGACGAATACATAGATACTTTCATTTCGGCGATACCCCGTGATCTATTCGAAGCACTCGACATCGAAGACAAGCCGGACAAGGACCCCGCTTTCATCTTTCCAGCCATAAGCGAATAGCGCAATCTTCCAAAGTACCCCCGTGGTCCAAGATGCCGAATATTCATCCGATTGATACAAAAAGATAGCTTTGCTCCATAGATGGAACAGCGTTTCATTTTTGCTGTCTGCCCTCTCCGTTCATTGCCTTAGATAATCCACTTATAGCTCTGATATTGATCGCATTGCAGTTCGAAGCGTTCTATTCAGAGTCAATTGGACAGGCATCATTTGAGGTAGGAGGAGACCATGGAATTCAATGATGCTAGCGTGGACATTCGCAATGATGTGGGGAAGCCATGGCGGTATGAGGAGGATGGATGCACGGTCACGCGAACTTGCACGTGGTCTGCACCAGGATGTCACCCGGTAGGATGCGGACTGAAGGTCTACGTGAAGGATGGCGAGGTTGTTAAGGTCGAAGGCGACGAAAACCATCCCGTCACAAAAGGACGCCTCTGCGTTCGATGCTTGGCTATGAAAGACTTTCTTTATCACCCTGACCGCATCATTTATCCTATGAAGCGCGATCGCGCGGATAGGGGCAAGGATAAATGGGAGCGCTGCAGCTGGGATGAAGCTATAGCGATAATCAAGAAGAACTATGACGAAGTAAAGGAAAAATACGGCGTCGAATCCATGGTTGCCTTCATGGGAACAGGAAGACAAGGAAACATGGGAGCTACTGGCGCACATCGAGTCCTCGGAACCCCTAATGGATGCTATCCTTTGAGCGGTTTTTCCTGCTATGGGCCAAGAGTTTCCATCACAATGGATGTCGTCGGATCATCATACCCCGAGATCGACTATGCAGGCGGTCTGCCGGGAGGATACGATGATCCGGCATATGTGGTTCCCGAAATCATCATCCAATGGGGAAAGGAGCCGATCTATTCGAGCCCTGATGGACTCTTCGGCCACTCAATCATAGACCTCATGAAGCGTGGAGCCAAACTAATCAACATCAATCCTAGGATTACCTGGACTGGCTCAAGAGCAATACTGAACGTCCAACTCAGGCCCGGAACCGATGCAGCGTTGGCAATGGCGATGCTCGACGTGATCATCACGGAAGACCTCTATGATAAAAAGTTCGTGGAGCTTTGGTGCTTTGGATTTGATGAATTGGCTGAGCGAGTGAAGGAGATGCCGCCGGAGAAAGCAGCTGAAATCTGCCAGATTCCTGTAGAGCAGATATATGAGGCAGCTCGTTTGTATGCAAACGCTAAACCGGCTTCTATCGCTTGGGGCGTATCCATCGACCAAAGCCCGAATGGTTCACAAGCAGGGCAAGCGATCTTGGCGCTAATGTCAATTACGGGGAACATGGATGTTCCGGGTGGTCAGGTTCTTGTTGACATGACAGCAGGCGACGGCGGAATGCAAGAGGATATCGACCCCGTTGGCTGGCCGGAGATGAAGCAAGAGCTCAAAGATGCGATCATCGGACGAGAAGAATTCCCGTTCTATACAAGCGGTCTCAAGATGTCCCAAGCCGACAGGCAGCTTGATGCGCTTGAAACAGGTAAACCTTACGAGATCCACTTCACATGGGTCGGCGAGACGAACCTGATTGCGCCAACATGCTCGGCGCAACCAAAGCGTTGGTATGATGCGCTTCGTAAGGTGGACTTCAATTTTGCAACCGACACTTGGATGACACCTACCATCCAAGGATGCTGCGATGTCGTGCTCCCTCTGGCATCCTCGCTCGAAATGGAAACCATCGTTCCGACGCATTATGGTGGTTCGCCGAACTATGTCGGAGCGCTCAACAAATGCATCAAATGCGGAGAAGCCGTACCGGAGTGGGAGCTGTATCGAATCCTGGGATTGGCGCTGAACCCCGAAGCATGGGTCGATCGCGAGAAGGACTTCAAAGAATTCTATGACAACGCGATGATGCGCGCATATGAATTCGACTACGATGAGCTTCAAAAAAAGGTCGTCATTCAGCGTGATGTTTCGTATCGCAAGTACGAAACTGGCAAACTGCGCCCAGACGGAGCAAAAGGCTTCAATACCTCTACCGGAAGGATCCAGCTATACAGTCCGATGTTCCAAATGGTCGGAGAGGATCCTCTGCCTTATTACTTTGAAGCGCCGACTACACCTATTTCGACGCCTGAGCTCGCAAAAGAATATCCCTTCACGATGATGACCGGCGCTAGGGAAATCGGATACTTCCACTCCGAAGGTCGTCAGATCGAAAAGCTTCGCGACCTATGCCCCGATCCATTGGTCGAATTGAACCCGATCAATGCGAAAGAAAAAGGAATCAAGAATGGAGACTGGGTACGCATCGAGAATCCTTGGGGCGTATGTTTCCTCAAAGCAAAGGTGACGCCTATCATCAAAGAAGGCTATATCCAGGCCCAGCATGGCTGGTGGTTCCCCGAAGAGGACGCTGAGGCACCGCATCTATATGGAGTTTGGAAATCTAACATCAATACGCTTATTCCCCACTCCCGCATGGGCAAGCTCGGTTTTGGAGCTCCATTCAGAACGACGCTCGTAAAGATATCGAAGGCGAGCGAAGAGGAGCTTGCCGATGCCGACCGGATTGGACTCGAGCTCGAAGACGGTAAGCCCATCAAGCACTCCGATAATTTCTTCCGTATCGACGATCCTTCTCTGGATCCGACAGCACGCTAGGAAAGGACATAAAGATGAGCCAATACGGACTTTTGATCGATTACGAATACTGCACCAATTGCCATTCTTGTGAAGTTGCTTGCGAGGAAGCTCATGACTTCCCTCCCGAGGCACGAGGGATCCGAGTCTTTGAAGATGGACCGTTCGAGTATGGGGATTCTCAGTGGAACTGGAACTATATCCCCACCCCTTCGGATAGATGCAACCTTTGCGCCGATCGCATAGCTAACCACCAAGAGCCAGCATGCGTGCATCATTGCCTTGCTCAAGTGATGAAATTCGGGCGCATAGATGACCTTGTGGAAGATTTCAAATCAAAGCCGCGCCAGGTTCTTTGGATGCCAAACTAAAAGGCGCTCGACCGAGATCGAAAGGGGGCACTGATGTGCGGATATGCATGCATCGGGTGCGGAAGATGCGGCAAGGATCCTACGAGAGAGATGCCCCCTTTTCGATGTCCTTTCTGCAAGAACATCATCGATGCATCTTCGCCGAGATGTCCTTCATGCGGAAGCTCGTTTCTGCCAGGTGAGCCTATGAAAGAATCAAGGGAACGATGCGATCGACAATCGGTCATAAAGATCGATCCATCATTTCGGTAGGACAAGAGAGGAGCAAGTCATGTTCGAAGGACCAAGTGGTTTTGGGCGCATAATGAATCTTTTCATGTGCACCATAATGTGTGCAGTTCTTAGCATAGTGATACCTTTGATAATAGAATGCACGACCGAAGCTACAGGGACTCTAACACCCATAGGTTTCCTCCAGAGCTTCATCCTGAGCTTTTGCGTTGCGTATCCATTCGGGGATCTGATACCCGCAGTATCGTGGGGAGGAATGCTTGCGGCGAAGATTCACGCGAAGGGCATCTTGGCATATTTGATTCAGTGTGCAGTAGTTGCCTTGATCCTGATCACATGCATCGCATTCATCGTCTCGATTATCAATAATATCTTAGTCGCAGGAATTGAGGGAACACTCGGATTCTTCCTTATGATTTGGCCGGGAGCCGTGCTATTCGGATTCCTTGCGATCTTGATAACACTGGGACCTTGCATGAAACTGGCGACGAAGATCGCTCATTTCGATCCCACAATGTTACAGCACGAAGAATCTGGTGCAGCTTACGCCAATTAGGGTCAGCTGGGGATTCGGTCAATGACAACGCCGGCATCCACCCTAGAGAGATTCCGACCATCGAAGAGCGAGTTGATCATCGACTCGCTCTTCAACATCTGTAGGGCGAAATTGTTGGAAATGGCATCAGAAATCCCACTGCTCCACTCTAAGAAGGATCCGCCGAGCTCGTTCATGACCGCCGCCGCGCTCCAGTCGTACCTAAGGTAGAGCTCGATCGCCCTCATCTTGTCCTCATGCGAATACATCTGACGTCCTTTGGAGTGGGTATGATGAATTGGACACCAGGTTAAGAGCGAAACTTTACCGGCACCTTGCCAGTACGGAATTTTGTCAGCATCCCCCAATGCCGGTTTCATGGTTGACGAATACAGGCCGCATCGGCGTTTTGCCGCCGCTTCGGCTTTTCCGGTTTGCCGGGCACGGCGTGCATGGTCCTGCGGCTTATATGGCCCACGCCTCGTCAGCAGGGGAGTGTCTGCGCCCTTAACCTCGCATCCTTCAATTGGGAAAGGGGAGGAGCGGAGTGCCTTTTCAAGGGGGAGACCTGCCAGAAATCGGGTGGTTTTCATCAACTCGAGAGGGGGCTGCGGGGCGGAAGGGGGGACGCTCGGAATTCGGACTTCGCTGACCTGGCCTTATGCTCGAGTGCGGCCTGCCGTTTCTCCAGCGAAGATCGAACGACGCCCTTCAGGTGCCTCCTGTTGATGAAAACCACCCGATTTCTGGCAGGTCTCCCCGATATTTGTGTGCATCTGGAAATTGGGGGAGCGCGAGACGAATCATCCGACCCCTGTCTCATAGCTCGGGCGCTTCTGCGGCGGCCATTGGCGACGAACCCCCATCTCGCTTATCGCTCTGCGTACGGGAAATCGCTCGGCTGGTGCCTGTCCCGCAGCTTGCTGCGGCGTCTGCCGTGGGGGTCCTCGGCCGGCGCCCCATTCCCATCCCTGCTTGTCGCTTTGCACAATCCCGGTCGGAAAGCATTGGGCCTCTGTGCGCACTTTGCTCACATTGGTGCCCACATAATGAGAAGCAGGCCGAATGCAAGGGGGTCCCATGGTTTCCTACACGTTGCCGGGAATGACGGAATTTCCCGACTTGAATTTGCTGTTCCTATCGTTTTACCGCGACGCGCGCGACATCTTCTTCGACGACATCGCAATCGAGAGCGTCTACGGCGGGTTCCCCGGAAGCCCCCTTTGCGGCGGGCGCAACAACCTCGGGGAGGCCGTTTCTCTCGGAGACGTGGAGAAATGCCTTGCGCGATACCGCAACCTGGGCGTCGCTTGCAACGTCACGTTCACCAACCAATTTGCAACGGCTGGCGCGATCGAGCGCGACGCGTACGGCAGGCGTATCCTGTCCCTGCTCGATGAGCAATCGCCTGACGGTGACCTGCCTAACGGGGTGATTCTCTACGCCGATGCGATGGACGAATATGTCCGAAGCGCGCACTCTCGCCTTCGCCGCATATCGTCGACGACCAAGCAGCTGCTATCGGTCGAGGCGACGAACCGCGAGATCGACGATTTCGATCGCGTGGTGCTCAACTACAACCTCACCCACGACGAGCAGGCGGTATCGTCCATCGACCATTCCGAAAAGCTCGAGGTTATGGCGAACGAGTACTGCACGCTCGGTTGTCCGTACCGCGCTGAGCATTATCGCGCGACGAGCGAGAGCCAAATCAAGGGCGTTCCTTGCGCCTTCGGGTGCAAGCACAAGCCCGCGCCCCAGGCGTGGGGTTTCCTAAACGGCCTCATCGAGGGCGACGTGTTCCTGAAAAACGACCAGATCCGCCATTACGCGAACGATCTCGGCGTGGGGAGCTTCAAAATCGTAGGGCGCGGGCTTTCGCGCTACGACGTGATCGATTCATATCTGTACTACTTGGTAAAGCCTGAGCACTGGTACGAGGTTCGCGACTACCTCATCCATCGAAGCTATCTTTAGGCAGGGTGCCCAACCGCGCCGCAACCTTGCACGACAGCCCGTTGTGCGAGCTAAAAGAAGGATCGCAGCAACAAGACGCAGCGCTCATCGCGGCAACGCTTCCTTAATGAGGGAAACCGGCTATCAGAGCTTCCGTGCGCTTGCCTCTCCGTCATGCTCTTGCGCATTTTCGTGTGCGTATACAAGAGCGATTATTTCAGCGAGGACTGCGGTTTCGTCTCGAATCGCAGTTCTTTTTTGCACAGGCAACGTATCTTACATTTGTGCATCTGCACAATCAATTGCCGTTTACCATGTATCAACGACCTTTCAATTCGTCAATAATATGCTATCCAGGCGCCCCAACTAGTGCATTTTCTTTCAAAAAAATACCAGTTTGCGCAATCTACCTGCGAAAACAAACTGCCCAAATAAATCGCGGCAACTTTGGCCGCTCGTCGGTGCTTTGTGCATCTGCACCATCGCATACTAGCGTCATCTCGAAGGGGTTTGAGGGGGAAACGATTAAGGCGGGCTCTCGCCAAAGCACGAACTGCTTCTTCACAAGTGTCGACGCCAATGGCTTCCTCAACTCCAAGAGACTCCCCCTGCGGGTGGCCGAAGGCGAGCATGCGCACCGCTGTCCTCGTGCGCTTGTCCCTCCATCGTCTCCGACCGCCCGCTGTGGATGACTTCAGACGAAGAGGAGAAGGAGAGAAGGAATGGAGCAGAAGAATCTCGAAGAGCTCTATCACAAGGGCGAGCTCGAGTGGGAAGAGGGGGAGTACACGGTTTGCCGTGGCTTCCAATGGACCCCTCCCGGATGTCACAACAGCTGCGGCATCCTGTACTACCTGAAGGACGGTGTGATGGACCATGCCGAGGGCGACCCGCTGTTCCCTTACAACAACGGCCGCCTGTGTGCGCGCTGCCTGAACCTGCACGAAGCGGGCTATCAGGAAAACCGCTTGAAGTACCCCTTGCTCCGCAAGAAGGAAGATCGCGGCAACATCGACGCTTTCGAGCGCATCAGCTGGGATGAGGCGCTCGACTACATCGCCAACTACGTGAAGAACGAGATCGACGGCAAGGGTTACGGCCGCGAATCAATCTTCGGCATGGTGGGTACTGGCCGCAACATCTGCTGGCAGGTGCCGTGGATCATCAACAATGCGTTCGGCTCTCCGAACACCTTCTGCGCGCTGTTCTCCGGTGACTCCTGCGCTGTTCCGCGCACGGCGGCGACCGTGGCCCTCATGGGCGGTTATCCGGTGTCCGACTTCGGCCAGTTCAATGAGCAGATGATGGATTACCCCGACTTCACCGTTCCGGGAACCATCCTTATCTGGGGCGCGAACCCGCTGCGCTCGAATGCCGACTGCTTCCAGGGCTTCTGGATCACCGATGCCATGAAGCGCGGCTCGCAGCTCGTGGTCATCGACCCGATGATCAACTGGATGTCCGCGAAGGCAGCGGTGCAGATCCAAATCCGACCCGGTACCGACGCGGCGGTCGCGATGGCTATGAACCACGTCGTCATGGAAGAAGACCTCTACGACCACGACTTCGTTGAGAAGTGGTGTTACGGCTTCGACGAGTGGCGCGAGCGCTGCTCGGAGTGGACGCCTGAGAAGGCCGCCGAAGTCGCCTGGTGCGATGCCGACGACATCCGCAAGGCTGCCCGCTTCATCGCTACAAACGGCGCCTGCGCCGCTCCCTTCGGCGTTTCGAACGACCAGAAGCGCAACGGCGTCGCGGCGTATCAGTCCATCTTCAACATGCTTGCCATCACCGGCAACTACGAGAATCCTGGCGGTAACACCATCGCCTACGACCCGTGGGGCACGGTCATGTCCTACGTCGCCGGCTGGGACGAGGGCGTCCTCACCCCCGAGATGAAGGCAAAGCGCCTGGGTGACAAGGAATTCCCGCTGCACTCCGTGGGCTTCTCCGCCTTGGGCCAGCCCGACATCCTCATGAAGGCACTCGAGACGAACAACCCGCCGATGCGCATGAGCTTCTGCATGGGCACGAACCCGTTCGTGAACATGGCGCCCGACGCCTCCCGCGCCTATCACGCGCTTATGAACGTCGACTTTGCCATCGCGTGCGACTACCGCATGACGCCCTACATCGCTGGCTGTGTTGACCTGGTCCTTCCCATCGCTATGAACTGGGAGCGCAACACGCTTCGCTGCTGGTTCACCCCGATGCGCGCGAACCGCAAGATCTCGACGTACTACGAGGCGAAGTCCGACGAGGAAATCGTGGTGTTGCTCGGCAACAAGATGAACCCCGAGTTTTTCCAGTCGAAGGGCATCAGCACCGACATGGACATGCTCGAGTACATCGTTCAGCAGGCTCCGAACCATACGTGGAGCTTCCAGGACCTCTACGACGGCAAGGCCGACGGCAAGAACTACGACTGGCCCGATCGTCCGTACTACCAGTACAAGACCGGCGGCCTGCGTCCCGACGGCCAGCCCGGCTTCGCCACTGCGACCGGTCGCATCGAGCTGTGGTGCACCATGTTCGCCAACCTTGGCCTTGAGCCTATGCCCAAGTACGAAGAGCCTGCCGAAAGCCCCGTCTCCACGCCGGAGCTCTTCGAGAAGTTCCCGCTCGTCCTTACCACGGGTGCGCGCAACTTCGAGTTCTTTCACTCTGAGCAGCGCGAACAGGCCCACATGCGCGCGACGTATCCCGATCCGCGCGTCCGCATCAATCCTGAGGACGCGAAGGAACTCGGCGTTTCCGACAACGCCTGGGTGTGGATCGAGGGCAAGCGCGGCCGCTGCCGTCAGCGCGCCCTTATCACCGAGGGCATCATGAAGGGCGTCGTCGAGGCCGACCACGGCTGGTGGTTCCCCGAGCAGGACGGCAATGCCCCGCATCTGTTCGGCGCGTTCGACAGCAACATTAATAACCTCACCGAGAACTGCAACCCCGGGCCCTACAGCTTCGGCGCCGACTTCCGCAGCACGCTGTGCAAGATCTATCCCTGCACGCCGGAGAACAGCGCGGTCATGCCCGGTACCGAAGTCGTGGTGAACGGCGGTTTCACGAAGAATCCCGAATACGGCAACCCGGCGGTCGCCGCGTACGGCGAGCAACAGTAAGAGAGGGGGACGAACATGAGCAAGATGGGTCTTTTCATCAACTACGACATCTGCTTCGGCTGCCACGCCTGCGAAATGGCGTGCTCCCAGGAGAAGAAGCTTCCTGCGGGCGAGTTCGGCATCAAGATCGCCCAGTACGGTCCGCACAAGAACATCAACGGCGATTGGGAATACACCTACCTTCCCATTCCCACCAAGCTGTGCGACCTGTGCGCTGAGCGCACCGAAATTGGCAAGCTTCCCAGCTGCGTGCATCACTGCGAGGCCGCATGCATGGAATACGGCGACATGGAGGAGCTCTCCAAGCGCCTTGTCGAGCAGCCGCGCTCCGTCGTGTTCTCGCTTGACTAACTGATTGGTCGATATCGCGCCCTTTGCCGGCGCCTCTCGGGGCGTCGGCAAGCGGGGGGAGCGCGGTAACATCGAACGATGTCGCTTCGCCGATGCGCGCGGGATTGCATCGGCGAGGTGCAACAATGAAAGGGGAAAAATGAACTACAAGATTATCGATGGCGAAAAGGTATACGGCTATCGCTGGATTATTCTGGCGCTCATGGGCCTTGCCTGCATCGTCGTGAACGGCTCCACGCTCGTGTTCGCGGGCATGGCCGGCATCCTTTTGAATCCGACGGGTCAGTGGGCCTTCGATGCCCAGCAGTTCATGATGCTCACGAGCTGCTCGTATCTGACTGGCTTTCTGTTCTGCATGGTAACCGGCACCATGGCCGACCGCATGGGCATCAAGAAGGTGCTCGTCATCGGCTTGGCGATCTCTGCAGTCGGTGCCATCCTGCGCATCTTCTGGGGCGGGTTCGCCGGCATGTTCGTGACGTCGGTCATCTTCGGCTTCGGTCTGGCTGCCCTGAACGCGAACTCCGCGAAGATCATCAGCCTGTGGTTCCCTGGCAAGATGATCAGCGTCGCTATGGGTATTTATCTCTGCTGCGCCACCGTCGGTTGCGCGCTCGCCGTGCCGCTGGCCGGCATGGCCACCGAGCCCACTCCGGTGTTCGTTGCGGTCGCCGTGCTCTCCGTGATCGTCGTCGTGCTGTGGGCGGTGCTCTACAAGAAGCACCCCGATAACGAGCAGCGCATCGTCGAGCCTGTCATGAAGCATCTCGGTGTCGTCGTGAAGTCGAAGAACCTGTGGGTTGCCTGCCTCGTCATTGGCTTTGTCATGGCTGCCGGCGCGGTCAACAACGGCTACCTCGTCGCTGCGCTCTCCGGCGATCCCGCCGTCGGCGGCAAGGCACTCGACTACACCTTCGCGACGCTCACTTCGTCTATCTGCAACATCACCTGCTCGGTTGGCGGCATCATGTTCCCGCTCATCTTCTCGAAGACCCACAACGAGAAGTGGTGGCTCGTCGGCCTGTGCGCGGCAGTTATCGTCGGTATCGGAATCTACTGGTTCATGCTTGACGGCATTGCTACTGCCGTGGGCGTCATGATTGTGTCCGTCCTGGTCGGCGGTGTGCTTCCGCTGTCGAAAGCACTTCCGGCGCAGCTTCCCGACATCAGCCGCGAGCACATGGGCGCTGCAGGCGGCCTGCACTCCACCATCCAGAACGCCTTCGCGTTCCTCATCCCGTCCTACGTTGTCGCCCCGATTTGCGGCCTGAACTACGACCTGCTCAACGGCGCAGCGTATGCGATCCTGACGGCGCTTGTGCTGATTTCCGCCCTGTTCCTCCCGAAGCTCGTCACGGGCAATCGCGCCTCTGCGGCCGAGGAATCCAGCAAGTAAGACAACCTTTGCCTCGCAGCGCGTATCCCCCCTGTGCGCTGGGAAGGTCAAATCCCTCGCGGGCGGGACTTCGAAGCCGGGGTCCCGCCCTTTTTGCTAGATAGGAGACGATATGTGCTGGGCGTGCAACCCCGTCTGCGGAAGGTGCAAGCCGCCGAAGCAGAAGGTCGCGACGTGCCCCTCGTGCGGCGCGGTCACGTTCTTCTCCAAGGGGGAAGTCCTGTCCGCAGAAAGCCTTCCTTGCTCCAAATGCGGCGAAGAGCTGTTCGAGATGGTCGCGCCTGTCCCCATTTTGTGCCAGCGCAGTGGGAAATGGTGTGCGTGGCCTTGCGGGCAGGGCGACAAACCTGCGGATTCCGGCTTTGCGGACTGTCCGTACAACACGCCAATTGCGGATTGAAACGAAAACGACAAGGTGAAGTGAGAGAAATCGAGAGGGGAGAGAAGATGACGAAGTACAACGAAGAGCTCTATCGAGGCGAGCGGCACTGGAAAGAAGGGGAATTCGACGTGTTCCGCTCGACCCATTGGTCGGCGCCCGGCTGCCACAACGGGTGCGGGCTGGTGTACTACGTGAAGGATGGTGTGCTCGACCACGTCGAGGGCGACCCGCGCGCTGCCTTCAACCAGGGGCGCCTGTGCATTCGCTGCCTGAATCAGCTCGAGGCGATTTACGGGAAGGACCGCGTCGTTCACCCCATGCGCCGCGACCCCGCCAAACGCGGCGACAATGACGCGTGGGAGCAGTGCAGTTGGGACGAGGCGTACGGCCTTATCGAGGGGAATGTGCGTCGCATCCAGAAGGACTACGGTCCCGAGTCCATTGTCGGGCTTGTCGGCACGGGGCGCGACGTGAACTGCCAGCTGGCGCTCACGTGCTACATCGCGTTCAAGACGCCCAACCTGGCATGCGGATTCTTGACCGGTGACTCGTGCATGCTCCCCCGCATGGCGGGTACGATGATCACGCACGGCGATTGTCCTGTCGCCGACATGTCACAGTTCTCCGAGCTGCGCTACGACGATCCCCGTTACGTATGGCCGGAAGTGTGTCTGATCTGGGGCAACAATCCGATTGTCTCGAACGGCGACGGCTTTTTCGGGCATTGGATCGTCGACGCGATGCGCCGTGGCGGCACGAAGCTTGTGGTCGTCGATCCCGAGGTCACCTGGCTTGCGGCGCACGCCGAGGTGCTCCTGCAGGTTCGTCCCGCGACCGATGCAGCGCTCGCTATGGCAATGATCAACGTGGTCATCGGTGAAGACCTTTACGACCACGATTTCGTGGAGAAGTGGACCTACGGGTTCGATGAGCTCTCCGAGCGTGTGAAGGATTGGACGCCCGAGCGCGCGGCGGAAGTGTGCGGAATCGACGCGGAGGACATCCGACGTGCCGCGCGACTGTTCGGCTCCGCGCGGCCTGCAACGCTGCAATGGGGCTTGGCGACCGACGCCCATGCGAACGGCGTCCACGAGGTGCACGCCATCATGGCGCTTTCGGCGCTGACTGGAAATCTCGAGGCGCCTGGCGGAATGCGCATGGCACGCCTTCCGTGGGACATGGAGCTGTCTTACTCGTGCGGGTGGAAATGGCTCGATCCGGAGCTTCAAGCGAAGCGGCTCGGCAACACCATGTCCCCCATGCATCAGTTCGGCGTTACGGCGTGTGCCCAGGCAGACTGCATGCTCAATGCCATCGAGACGGGCGACCCGTACCCCATCAAGATGCTCTATCTCGAGGGCACTAATCCCATCACGAACATGGGCGCCGAGGCCCCGCGCGTGTACGAGGCCATGATGAAGATGGACTTCAACGTGGTGCTCGACTACGTCATGACGCCGACGGCGAGCGCGGTTTGCGACCTGTTCCTTCCCATCGCGATGGCAGCCGAGCGAACCTCCATCCGCGAATGGTGGGCCCCGACGCGCGCGTGCATGCCCGTTGTGGCGCCGCAGGGCGAAGCGCGCTCGGACAATCAGATTACCATCGACCTGATCAACCGCTTGAACCCCGAGCTCGCGCATGAGGTCTTCCACGACATCACCACCGAAGCCGAGCTCTGCCAGTGGCAGATTACCTACAACTCGCACAACGCGCCGGAGGGGCAAACCTTCGCCGACCAGGTGGAGAAGGTCACGACGTGGCCGCAGGTTGAATACTATCGCCACGAGAAGGGTCTGCTGAGAACCGATGGAAAGCCAGGGTTCAACACGGCGACCGGCCGCATCGAGCTATATTCGCCCGCGTTCGCGTCGTTTGGGCTCGACCCGTTGCCGAAGTACGAAGAGCCGTGGGAGAGCCCTGTGAGCAGCCCCGAGAAGTTCAAGGAGTATCCGATCGTCATCACGACGGGGCATCGCTCCTGGGAGTTCTTCCACTCTGAGGGTCGCAATCAGGAAACGATGCGCGAGCTTCATCCGGACCCGCTGTTCGACGTGAACCCTGAGACCGCCGAGGAGTACGGAATTGGCGAAGGCGACTGGTGCTGGATCGAGAACGGTCGGGGTCGTTGCCGCCAACGCGCCCACCTGACGCCCCAGATGAAGCCGGGCGTGATCAACGCCGAGCATGGCTGGTGGTTCCCCGAGACCGAGGCCGGTGCCCCGAACCTGTTCGGCGTCTTCGACTCGAACATCAACAACCTCACCACGCAGATGGCGTACGGCGAGACGGGCTATGGTGCTCCGTACAAGGGCTTTTTGTGCAAGATTTATCGCTGCACGCCCGAGAACAGCGCGCCGACTCCGACTGAAGTAGTGGCAGATGGCGGCTGGGATTACGAGCGCATCACCATGTCCAACCACGACGAGATGATTCATCCGTCCGAGAGCGCGTGCTAGGGGGCATCATGACTTACGGTCTTTTCATCGATTACGGGTATTGCACGGGATGCCACACTTGCGAGGTTGCGTGCAAGAAGGAACACCATCTGAAGAAGGGGCAATGGGGAATCCATGTGCTGCAGGATGGTCCCCGTCAAAAAGAGGACGGTTCGTGGGAGTTCACCTACCTTCCGTTGCCGACAAGCTTGTGTGATCTGTGCAGCGAGCGCGTTGGCGAGGGACGGCTTCCCATGTGCGTCCACCATTGCCAGGCGGGGGTGATGGAGTTTGGAGAGCTTGAGGAGCTGACAAAGCTTGCGCACCGCACGCCGAACTCGGTCGTGTTCCGCCCTGCGGCAGGGTAGGGTAGCTTGATTGCTATCAAATAGGCAGCATAAGGCCCTTTCTCCATACGGGGGAAGGGCCTTCGCATTTTCCCCTAGACAAGCATCTGGCGGAACTTGTTCGAGGTGAGAATCTTGTACCGGTAGCAGGTGATCAGGCGCTCGCGCGTGCCGAACTGCCCTAAATCGATCCCGAAGCGCTTCTCGATGCTGCCGATGCGGTAGAGCACGTTGTTGCGGTGCATGTGAAGCTGCTGCGCCGTTGGCGTGGTCTTGCGCTCGTTGAACAGGTAGCAGTACAGAAGCTTCACGTCGCTTACGCTGTGGCCGGGCTCGGCGTCGATGATGTCGTCCAAGATGGTGTGGTCCATGCAAAACGACCACAGGTCGGGATTTACTCCGTGCCCGTCAAGGCAGTGATACGCGAAAGCGTCGCCGAAGTGGAATACCCGTCGGCTGTCGATGTTGTCGAGTGGGCGCATCTCGATATCGATGCAGGACTTATATGAGCGTGCGATGCGGGTCTGCATGAGGGCGAAGCGAAGGTTGCGCAGATGCTCGAACGTGTCAGACGCGTAAGCCACGCACTCCATCTCCCGGCAAAACGCGTCGAGCTTCTCGAAATCCTCCTTGCGCCGCTCGATGTGCCCTTCCTTGCAAAAGCTCAGCACCAGGAGCGATTCCTCGTAAGAGAAAACCTGGTAGTCGGGGTAGGCCTTCTGCAGCATGGATGCGACCCACGACGGCTGTTCGGCGTACTCGCCTTCTCGGTAGTCGACCATGCCCAGTCCGAACCAGCCTGCGGTATCCAGGTTGAGCAGGGACGACTGCTCGTCGAAGTAGGCCTGGGTCAATCGCGTGCCGTCGATGAGCTTCCTTAAGAAAAGCGTGGCGGGGGTCTCGTTGAAAAACTCGCTGCTCACGATTTGCTGACAGGCATTCGATAGTATCCTGAACATGTCTATCATGCCGGGCGTGGCCTTATGGTTGTTGCAGACCATGACGATGTGGCCGGCGTAGGAGCTCCCGTCCTTCAGGACGTATGTGATGTATTCGAAGGGAACGGTCTCGTCCGGCCCGAACACGTTGATGCCTGATTGGTCTCGCCACTCTCCGAACGCCCCGATTGATTCCGCAGCTTTGACGGCGTCGAGGTTATGGCAGCCCAGGCGGACGAGTTCGGTCGAAAGCGGATCGGCGGGCTCGATATTTTTGGTGCGTGCGATAAGGCTGTACGTCGAGTCATTCGCGTCGATGAAATTGTCGAACATCTGCTCGCTCTCGTCGATGAGCTCTTGGATCGTGCCCTTCCTCGAAACGATGTTCGCAAGGTTGCCCGTCCACTCGCGTATCGCGAAGAGGCAGGAGTAGACCGTCGACATGACGGTTCCCAAAAGCTTCGTCTTGCCAATCGGCGCTTTGCTGCGGATGACGATGAGATGGCGAAGGAATCCTGCGGGGAAGGGGGGCGCGTCGGGCGAGAACGGCTCGTCTTGCTGGAGGGCGATGAGGCCGATAGCATGGGGATGCTGCGCAAAAAGGTCCTCGGCATCGGCGGCTTCGATGATGTAGAGGGTGACGCGGTCATCGTAGGGAGCCTGCTTCTCGGGTGGAAGAGGGGCGCTGCACCAGGACACGGTGCGATTCGGGTTCTCAGGCGTCGAGACGATCTCGAAATCGCTTAGATGGTCGAGAACGATGTTGATGGTTGCCGTCCCAAGCGTGTTTCTCGGGAAAGAACCCCGTCCGCCAATTTCCATATGCCCCCTTGCATCCCCTCATTTGCTAGCAACCATTATAGGGAATCGCTCCGCCAAAATGTGCGATGTCGTGAGGGCGAGAAGTCTCGTCGCGAGCCTGGCTCCTTCTCGCTACGGAAGAGGCGGATCACTCGATTTCTGTTCTGCCTGTGCAGTCTGCGGTGCGAAACGTAAACGCCGCAAATGAACAGGCCGTCCGAGGAGGGAGCTCCCAGGACGGCCTGTTTTCTTGCGATATGGGACCTCGGCATCGCCTTTACTTGCCGGCCAGGGCGTCGTTTCCGCCCTGTTCCTCCTCGTTCACGTTCATGTGGATGATGCTCTTGTATCGTGGGCTCTCGCGCTCGAGTGTGTGGCAGTCGCCCTGAAGGCGCGGGTATCCGTCGAGGAACGCCGTGATGGCCGCCTCGTCCTCGGGAGAAAGGTGCGCGTGCCCACGCGGGTTATCTTGAACCTCGCCCCGCAGTTCGGGTCCGGACAGGCGATGATGTCGTCGGTCCCCATCCGGTCGGCGTCTTGCAGGGGACGCTGCTTCGGGTGTGAGCGGGCATTGCTGGCGATACGGGGTGGGTGTGCGGCTAGCTTGATGGGCTGGCTCGCGCTCTGCAAGCGTATGCCCTATTCCTTCTCGCGTGAGAGCGTAAGGAAGCTAAAGGGGCACGTTGCGGGGGTGCCGCTGCGACGTGCGAAGCGCACGAGAAAGCTTACGCCCGAAAGCGCGAGCGCGATGCCCAGACCGGTGTAGAAGAAGGCGATGAACCACATCGGGACCAGGCCAAACGCGCGCAGCGAGATTCCGCCCGTTATCATGATGGCCATCATGATGTAGCCCGATGCGTCGAAGAAGTGCCAAAAGCCGATCTTGTCGTCTTCGTAGGCGGCGATTCGATTCGAATGCTTGCCCACCATCTTCGAGAAGATCTTCATGTGGAATAGCGTGAACACCACGACGGCGCCAATGATGATTGCCCAGACGTAGGTCATGTTGATTTGAGCGAACGCCTGGATGCCCAGCCAGGCGATGTTTCCGCCGGCGGCAAGCCAAACCAGGCCGGCGATAAGAAGCAGCGTGCGCTTTGATACTTTAAACATATCCGTTCCTCCTCATAAGGAAGTTATTGGCTCAATCATATTCTCCCGCCTGGGGGAACGGGGTTATCGGGCCAAATCTACAAATATCGGGAAAGGCGACGATCATGGGCCGTCTTTCGCGGCATCGGGCGTCGTCGGGGGATTTCCGCCATCATGCAAGGTGATTGCCGCAAATTGGATTGCCCGCGCCCGCTTCGACATCGTCTATTGTATGACCCTTGCAAGTGAACATCAAAGGGCTCTTGTTCAGTTGCTGCAGCCCCGTGCGCGGTTTCGCCGCGATTGCCCGTTTGCCCGCGATGGGGGAGCACCTTGCTTGTCGGGGCGTCTCGGCGCATGCGCGACAGCCACAGCGGCTCCGCTACTTGCGCGAGGTTGCCATTCGGCGGACGCATTCGCGAATCACGCGCTCTGCTTTGTGAGGGTTGGAGATGCCGGCGACGCAGGCGTCCATGGGACATTGCCCGTCACCCGCACGGTTCACGATGAAGGGCACCAGGTCGTCGCAGCCGCAGGCGATTCCGTTTTCCAGCAGGATACCCCGCGCGTCCTCGCTCAGAGCGGTCGCAAAGACCGCCGTCGGCTTAAGCTGCACGTACAGAAGAGCCGGCGCTTTGCCCACAACTTTGTCGGCGACAGACCAGCCCTCGAAGCTTCGGCCCTCGGAAATCCATTGGAGGAGGGGCTTCACGCCGCGCTCGCGGGTGATCGCGACCTCGTCGTTGCGAACGGCGACGCACGTTGCGCCCTCGGTGGTGAGAAGCGTTGCGTGCGCGAGTTCGGCGTCTGCCATATCGAGGGCGACGTCGTTCGGGGTTTCCAGCTGCATCCGGGCTCCTTCGATGGCTCGTAAGACTCTCTGCAAAGCGTACCACGCAAGTGGATACGCGTCGCTGGTGACGAGCACTTCACAAAGCCGCGCTCATCGACGATGGCCCCATGAGGCAGCCCCATCAAGATCTGCGCCGTCACCACCGACGAGGAGATGCGCATCGCGCGCGAGACCGACAACTTAGTAAGCCGGATCAGGTGGAGATGTCGCATCTTCCGAACGAGTTCATCGCCATCGACGACCTCGACAGGTGCACTGAGTCTACATTCGCGCGCTCTCCTGCTGACGCGCGAGAACAAGGGCTAACGACCTGAGTGACGCGAGCTGGTGCGAGGGCGAGCGTGTGCGAGCGGGGATCTCCAGAGGAGCTCTATCTTGTAAAACTAACAAGGGAGCTAATTGAATTTCGCAAAAAGTACGCTGCCAGAATTGGCCATTCCTCGTGTACTTTTTGAACGCAGAAGCAAGTATCCCGGCTTCAGTCTTCGCACAACAACTCGTGGGGGTGGGTCTCACTGTTAGTTGCTTGGAACGCACTGACTCGCTCGATACTATTGGCTTGCGATTTCGTTAAGGCGAGTCAATGCGTAGCGATAGTAACGAAAGAGGAGGATGTTATGTGCTTCAGGCCACCGGACACAACGTCAGGTCCGCTCATTTGCCCAGAATGCGGAAAGAAAATCGTGTCACCGAATTTCCGACCAGTTAATTGCCCCTTCTGTAAGGCTCTGCTTCCGCCCGAAGGCGCTCTCGCGGCTCCTTCGGCAGGTGGAGCGCCAGTTGCTCCCGGCGCTCCGACGGTGCCGGGTGCGCCGAAGCCCCCATCTGGGAAATAGCTCAACTGTCATAATGGCGTGATCCAGGGCTTTGCTGCTGCCCAGGTCGCGCCATTTTGTTCTATCCAGCCAAATGATGGGGCTTCCATGATACAGTAATTACTATGCATTTCTTGACTGAGGGGGAGGCGGTCTTATGCATATTGAGTACCGGTTGGTTGCAAAAGTTAACGCAACGCTGCCAACCTAACCGCAACGGTTGCGC
>OKRW01000336.1_pt1 | contig 47709 bp, 45 predicted proteins | sample 1601151 | NCBI WGS metagenome assembly OKRW01 (sample SAMEA3541471, study PRJEB24748) | human gut metagenome | biome: human gut; feature: human-associated habitat; material: faeces | place: China | collected 2012 | reverse complement strand
AAACGAACTTTAAGAGCTTTTTGGACTTCTTCACGGCTTCGCATTCCTTGACCTTCACAGCCCGGTAATCGGACTTGGCGAAGGTGTCAAAATCCACGAAATCCTTGAACAGCGGCTCGATCTCCACATTGGAAAAATCGATTTTTTCTTCGACGACAGGAGCCGCTTCAACAGGCTTTTCTTCCTCCTTGGTCTCGGCCTTTTCGGTCTTATCCTTGTCCAAAGGTTTCATTGTCGGGAACAGCAAAACATCGCGGATGGCCGGGGAGTCCGTCAGCAGCATCACAAGGCGGTCGATGCCATAGCCGATGCCGCCCGTCGGGGGCATGCCGTACTCAAGCGCATTCAGGAAGTCCTCGTCCGTGTGGTTCGCTTCCTCGTCGCCCGCGGCAAACGCCGCGTCCTGCGCCGCAAAACGCTCTCTCTGGTCGATCGGGTCGTTCAGCTCGGAGTACGCGTTGCACATTTCCCACGTGTTGATGAACAGCTCAAAGCGCTCCACCTTCGTCGGGTCGCTCGGCTTCTTCTTCGTCAGCGGAGAAATCGCCAGCGGGTGGTCCATGATGAACGTCGGCTGAATGAGCTCCTTCTCGCAGTATTCCTCAAAGAACAGGTTGATGATGTCGCCCTTCGTGTGGCGCTCCTCATATTCAATGTGGTGCTCCTTTGCAAGCGCCTTCGCTTCTTCGTCGGTCTTCACTTCGTCAAAGTCGATGCCCGCATACTTCTTGATGGCGTCGTTCATCGTCAAGCGCGCAAACGGCTTCGAGAGGTCGATTTCCACACCGTTATACGTGATGACCGCGCTGCCGCACACCTTCTCGGCAAGGTAACGGAACATGTTCTCCGTCAGCTCCATCATGCCGTAATAATCCGTGTAGGCCTGGTAAAGCTCCATCAGCGTGAACTCCGGGTTGTGGCGCGTATCGACGCCCTCGTTGCGGAACACACGGCCAATCTCGTAAACCTTTTCAAGGCCGCCTACGATGAGGCGCTTCAGGTAAAGCTCCAGGGAAATACGCAGCTTCACGTCTTCGTTCAGCGCGTTATAATGCGTCTCAAACGGACGCGCCGCCGCACCGCCGGCATTCGAAACCAGCATCGGGGTCTCCACTTCCATAAATCCTCTGCCGTCGAGGAAATTGCGGATCTCCTTAATGATCTTCGAGCGCTTCACAAACGTGTCCTTCACTTCCGGGTTCACGATGAGATCGACGTATCTCTGGCGGTAGCGCATATCGGTGTTCGTCAGGCCGTGGAACTTCTCCGGCAGCACCTGCAGGCTCTTCGAGAGCAGCGTCACAGCCGAAGCGTGAATGGAAATCTCGCCGGTTTTTGTCTTGAACACCTCGCCGCGCACGCCAATGATGTCGCCGATGTCAAATTTCTTAAAATCCTTGTAGCTGTCTTCGCCCACGGCGTCACGCGCCACATAGCACTGGATACCGCCCTTTAAGTCCTGCACATTGCAGAACGATGCCTTGCCCATGACGCGCTTGCTCATCATACGGCCGGCCACCACAACTTCTTTGCCCTCAAGCGCGTCGAAATCGTCTTTAATTTCCGCGCTGTGGTGCGTCACATCAAATTTCGTGATCTGGAACGGGTCTTTGCCGTCTTCTACAAGCTGAGCGAGCTTCTCTCTGCGCACGCGCAGCACTTCGGTCAGTTCCGCTTCCGTTTCCGGGGTCTTCTTTTCTGCCATTTTCTGCCTTCCTTTCCCCGCCGCACGGCGGTCACAAAAAAAGCGGGCGGATTTTCCATCCGCACCGCCTGATTCTCAATTAAGATACGGAGATGATCGTGTACTCCACGATGCCTGCGGGTGTCTCCACTTCAACGGTCTGTCCGACCTTCGCGCCGACAAGTGCTTTGCCCACGGCGGATTCATCGGAGATCTTGCCCTGGCGCGGGTTTGCTTCGTTAGAGCCCACAATGCTGAAGCTGCGCTCGGCTTCACTGCCGTCCGCACGCTTCGTTTTTACAAATACGGAAGAACCGATGTGCACGGTATCTGCCGCAAGGTTTTCCTTCTCGATGACGCGTGCGTTGCTCACCATCACTTCAAGGTCGGCGATGCGCGCCTCAAGGATAGCCTGGTCGTTCTTTGCTTCGTCATATTCGCTGTTCTCGGAAAGGTCGCCGAAAGAAAGCGCTTCTTTAATTTTTTCCGCAACTTCTTTTCTGCGGTTGACCTTCAAATCCTCCAGCTCAGCCTGCAATGCCGCAAGGCCTTCCTCTGTAACATAATATGCCTTTTCTGCCATAGTAAATAAACCACCTTTATTTGTAATTCCGAAAAACGGGTAAATGCGTACACTAATGTTCTTTATTATAGCGATTTTGGTACCAAATGTCAATGTTTTTTAAGGCGGAAAAGTGTACAGAATAAGCCGTTTTTCCGCCCCATCTTTGCTCATTTCCCCCATTCCCGCCCTACCCCGCACAAAGCCTCGCTTCTTTCATAAAATGCCTTTTCCGTTATGCGATAGATTTCCCTTGTGTTTTATACGGGATATGGTAGAATGAAAGCGTAAAATTAAATTTTCAAACGCACAACATGTGCAAAGCACAGTTACAAGGAGGCTCATCTTGAAAAAGTATCGGGCATCGGTTTTGATGTTTCTGCTTTTTGAAGGCGTAGCGGTTACGCTGTGGCTCACAAAAAGCAACCTGTTTTATTTATTCAATTTCAGCTACATAGGTTCTTGCCTTTCGGTCGGCTTAGCGCTTTTCACCGCGGGAAAACGCTATGCGCGGCAGTTTGTGCAGCTCGCAGTCGGGCTTTACATGCTCGTGTATCTGGGGCTGATGTCGCAGGAGAACATGCAGATTGAGGGCTTTTGGTACTATCTGTTTTCCGGCGTGTTCGAGGCGGCGACGATTCACTACGCCGTCGCAAAAATTTTCGGCCCGCTGCTTTTCGGCCGCGGCTGGTGCGGTTATGCCTGCTGGACAGCCATGGTCTTAGACTTGCTCCCATTCAAAGCGCCGCAAAAGCCCCGCAAAGAAAAGCTAGGCACGCTGCGTTATGTGATGTTCGCGCTCTCGTTCGCGCTCGTCTCCGCCCTGTTCCTGATGAAGTTTTCGAACCTCGAGCGCATCATGTTCTGGCTGTTCCTCATCGGCAACATTCTTTACTATGCCGGCGGCATCGCGCTCGCGTTTATTTTTAAGGATAACCGCGCGTTCTGCAAATATCTTTGCCCGATCACGGTCTTCTTAAAGCCGATGAGCTATTTTTCACTCCTGCGCGTACATTGCGATGAAAGCAAATGTGTCCAATGCGGCAAATGCCTGAAGGTCTGCCCGATGAACGTCGAGGTCAACAAAGAAAGCCGAAAGCGCAAAAACGCCACGGAGTGCATCCTGTGCTATGCATGCACCAAGGTCTGTCCCAAAAAAGCGCTGCATTAAAACGCGGCTTGCGGACGTTCACTTCGTAGTCCGGGTCATTCTGCATCCGGCGATAAAAAATGCCCCATTCCTGAAAATCCCCCATGCGTATCGCGTGCGCCGCGTCAAAGTCAATAGAAAACATTGCGATTTTTCAAAATCTGTGCTATACTTTTTTCGTATTGTATTGTATCTCCTACGGAGAATAATAACAAGAAAGGAAAATTGAATATGAACAAGAAATTTAACGCAAAGCAGCTCACTCTGCTCGGCCTGATGACGGCGCTTTTGCTGCTGATGTCCTTTACGCCGCTCGGCTATCTGAACATCGGGCCGCTCGCCATCACGTTCAACGTTATCCCGGTCGCCGTGTCCGCACTGGCCCTCGGACCTGTAGGTGGTCTCATCGCAGGATCCGTCTTCGGCCTCACAAGCTTTCTGCAGGTGATCGGCGTCGGCGGTGTGAGCATGCTCGGGTCCACGCTTTTTAGCATCAACCCGTTTTTCTCCATTTTGCTGTGCTTTGTCCCGCGTATGCTGGACGGCTTTTTGCTCGGTTACATCTTCCGCAGCGTCAGTAAGCTGAACCGCGTCGCCGCGTGCTTCGTCACGGGCTTCGCCGCTGCGTTCTTAAATACGCTTTTCTTCATGTCCGCACTCATCCTGCTTTTCGGGCAAACCGAGTACATGCAGGGCTTGATCAACGGCCAAAACATTCTGCTGTTCGTCTGCGCGTTCGTCGGCGTCAATGCCGTGTTCGAGATGCTCTCGTCCACCGTCATCACCGGCGCCGTCGGCAGCGTCCTCTTAAAAGCCGGGTTTATCCAAACACCCGCTAAAAAAGCAGATTAAAAGGAGGTCCTCTCATGATCTTAGCCATCGATATCGGCAACACCAACATTGTCATCGGCTGCTGTGCCGATGGACAGGTCATTTTCCGCGAACGCGTCTCCACAAACCCCACCGCAACGGTGCTCGAATATGCCGCCATGCTCAAAATGGCGTTTGATATGAACCGCGCAGACATCACCGCGGTTGACGGCGCGATTCTCTCGTCCGTCGTCCCGGCCGTCACGCTCACCATGCGCGACGCGGTGCACAAATACCTGCACCTCACGCCGTTCGTCGTCGGCCCCGGCATCAAAACCGGCCTGCGCATCCACATCGATAATCCCGCCCAGCTCGGCAGCGACCTCGTCGTGGACGCCGTCGCGGGCATCCATCACTATCCCCTCCCGCAGATCATCATCGATATGGGTACCGCCACCACCGTCTCCGTTCTGGATGCGGAGGGCGGATACCGCGGCGGCATGATTCTGCCGGGTGTGGCCGTCTCGCACGATGCCCTCGCAAGCCGCACCGCGCAGTTGCCGAAGGTCGCGTTCGAGCTGCCGAAGCACACCATCGGCACAAATTCCGTAGATTGCCTCAAAAGCGGCCTGCTCTACGGCAACGCCGGCGCACTGGACGGCCTCATCGACCGCATCAACGCGGAGTTAAACACCCCCTGCACGGTCGTCGCAACCGGCGGACTCTCCTCCGTCATCGCGCCCCTTTGCCGCAACAAGATCATCTTAGATGACGACCTGCTCCTCAAAGGGCTCTCTATCCTCTTTGAAAAAAACAAACCGAAAAACTGAAGACGCCCCGGCGCTTCAAGTCAATACAATACACACAAAAAGCACGCAGATTTTCATGCTCTGCGTGCTATCTTTATGTCCGTTTATACGCCGAACCCCCGCCTTTCCGCCTCTTTCAAAAGCGCCGGCTGAATTTCCGGGTACGTCTGGTTTTCCGGCAGAGCGTCGCATAATACAATTTTCTCCATCTCGCTGTGTATCTCCCCAAACGATGCGATTTCCGCATAAAACAGCCCGCCGAACGATTCTTCACCCGTCTCGTTCACGCGCGTTTTGCCCGTCACGGAGTACACGCAGATCGGACGAATCTCAAATTTCACCGCACCCGTTTCTTCCATAAGCTCGCGCTTCGCCGTCTCTGCAATCGCCTCGCCCGTCTCTCTGTGCCCGCCCGGAAACTCCAGCGTCTCGCGCTCCTTGTGCTTACAAAACACCCATTTTCCGTCATGCTTCGCAATAACAACCGCAAAACGCAGCAGCTCGTCTTTCACATCTTCGTAAAACTTAACCGCCAACATAAAATACCCCCGAATTTTCACGCTCTCTCGTCAATCGTTGTCAAAAGTTTTGCTCAACGCAACCTCACTTCTTCCTCCGCTCCGCCTTCCACGCTTCAATCTGCCGCAGTCGCTCCTTCACCCTTGCTTCGCTGCCCTGTTCCGTCGGTCTGTAATACTTCTTCCCGGCAAGCGAATCCGGCAAGCACTGCATCGCGGTCAGCTTTTCCGCCGTATCGTGCGCATATTCGTACCCCTCGCCGTAATGCAGCTCCTTCATAAGCCGCGTCGGCGCGTTGCGGATGACGAGCGGCACCGGCTCGGAGAGCATTTTCTGTGCGTCTTTTTTTGCGCTCTCATACGCCACATACAGCGCGTTTGATTTCGGCGCCATCGACAAATACACCACGGCGTGCGTCAAATTCACTGAGCACTCCGGCATACCGATAAAATGGCTCGCCTGATACGCCGCCACGGCGATCTCCAGTGCGCGGCTGTCCGCCATGCCCACGTCCTCGCTCGCGAACCGAATGAGCCGCCGCGCCACATACAGCGGGTCTTCGCCCGCCTCCAGCATACGCGAAAGCCAGTAGACCGCCGCGTCCGGGTCACTGTTGCGCATCGATTTGTGCAGCGCCGAGATGATGTTGTAGTGCTCCTCGCCGGTTTTGTCGTACAAAAGCGACTTGCGGCTGATGCACTGCTCCAGCGTCTCCATCGTCACGGTTGTCTTGTCGCCCTCTCGGTGCCCGTTCAAAACGACCATCTCCAGCGTTCCCAGCGCCGTTCGCGCGTCACCGTTTGCAAACGCTGCAAGCATTTTCAACATCTCATCGGTGATCTCCACCGTCTGGTTACCGAAGCCGCGCGGGTCTTTGATTGCGCGCTTCATCAGCTCCACAAGCTCATCCTCGGAAAGTGCCTGCAAAACGAACACCTTGCAGCGCGACAAAAGTGCGGCGTTCACCTCAAACGAGGGGTTCTCTGTCGTCGCACCGATGAGCACGATGCTGCCCTTTTCCACAAACGGCAAAAACGCGTCCTGCTGCGCCTTATTAAAGCGGTGGATTTCGTCGATAAACAGCAGTGTGCGCTCGCCCATGCGACGGTTCTGCTCCGCCTCGCTCATCACGCCGCGAATTTCCTTGATGCCGCTCGTCACGGCGCTGAAATTGATGAAATTCGCCTTCGTCCGCGCCGCAATGATCTGCGCCAGCGTCGTTTTACCCACGCCCGGCGGCCCCCAGAAAATCATGGAAGACACGCGGTCTTCTTCAATCAGCTGCCGCAGCACCTTGCCCTTGCCGAGCAAATGGCGCTGCCCCGCAAATTCCTCCAGCGTCCGCGGCCGCATCCGCGTCGCAAGCGGCATGTCCTGCCCCGCCCGGTTTCCAAATAAGCTCTGCTGTTCCATTTCGCGTCTCCTTCCGTCTGCAAAACCTGCATAAGCCCTGACTTTTTATCACGCAAACCTGCGCAAATTACATTCAATCCGCCTTCCGCAAAAACAGCCTTCCCGCTCGATCTGCTCTTGCATTACGCTTCGCCCCTCTCCGTTTTCCACCATCGTTAATAATTGAAAAAGCCGCATTTCGTCTTACTTTTCCACCGTTTTTGCCATCATGGTCAAAAGTCTGCGCACGGCGCGCTGCCAGCGTTTGGTGACGCCCTTGCCGTGCCCGCCTTGATTCCACTCGAAGAATACCTTGCAGCCGTGATTGCTTAAAATCTCCTTCGCCTTTTCCGTGCAGTCGCCCACCGTCCGCATGACGGGCGGGCCGCCGAGCGGTTCGCGGTCGCCGAGGGATAAGTATATTGCGGTGTCCCTTTTAGGCGGACAGTTCTCCAAATATTTCAAAAACTGCGGGTACCACAAAGAGCCGGAAAGGCTTGCACCTGCACCGAAATTTTCCGTTTTCGTCAGCGCCCAAAACGCAAATAATCCGCCGAGCGAGTACCCAAGCAGCGCACAGTTTTCGGGTTCCGTCGGCGCGCCGAAACGCTCCTCTAAATACGGCAGCGCCGTGTCTGTCAGGAATTTCAAGTAGTCTTCCCCGCCGCCCGAAAACGGCTCACCGGGCCAAATGGGCTCCGCTTCCCATGGGGTGAAATCCCGGCCGCCGTCGATTTCCGTAGAAAAAAATAATACCTCCGGCGCATCTTCGGCGAGTAGCATTATCAGCTTTTCCATCTCCCACCCGCACAGCACATAGAGGCGCTTGGGCTTTCCCTCCGGCAAAAGGCAGGTGCAGCGACGGCCATTGAGCGTGAATACAATCGGATTTTTGGGCATAGTATCCCCCTTAAAAAACGGAGGCCTGTTCGTTCACTGCACGCAAAACGCGGTTTTGTGCACGCTCACGCACACCGTTTTAATCGAACTATTGTTTCTTTTAGTCAGTATAACACATTTTTTCGCAAAAAGCAAGGACATGAGAGGCCATCACAGGACATCTTTTTACACAAAAATCCCGGCCGAAATTTTACGACCGGGATGTTGCTTAAAGCTTCAATTTCAGTTTACTTACACAACTCATCTGCGAGGGCGTCAATCTGGGCGCGGGAGACATCGTTCAAGGCGCACTTTACGGTGACGGTGGTATCCGTGTAGGTGAGGTTCTTGCTCGTTTCCAGCATCTTTTTCATGACCTTTGCCGCCATAGGCGCCCACGCGCCGTTTTCAATCATGCCGACGGTGCGGCCCTGATAATTGCGAGCGGTGAGATGGTCGATAAAGCTCTGCATATGCGGGAAAATCGTCGCATTATAGGTCGTTGTGGCGAGCACGAGCTTGCTGTAACGGAACGCATCGGCTACGACCTCCGCCATATCGCAGCGGGCGAGGTCTGCGACAACGACGTTCGGGCAGCCGCGCTGATTCAGCTTTTCGGCAAGCTCCTCCACAGCTTCTTTCGTATGGCCGTAGATGGAGGTGTAGGCGATGACAACGCCCTCGTCCTCGACCGCGTAGGACGACCATGTGTTGTATTTATCAAGATAATAGCCGAGGTTTTCGTTTAAAACCGGGCCGTGCAGCGGGCAAATGATGGCGATGTCGAGCGCGGCGGCTTTTTTAAGGAGCGCCTGCACCTGTGCGCCGTACTTGCCGACGATGCCGATGTAGTAACGGCGGGCTTCGTCTGCCCAATCTTCCTCCACGTCAAGCGCACCGAACTTGCCGAAGCCGTCTGCGGAAAAGAGGACTTTATCTGTACTGTCGTATGTGACGATAACCTCCGGCCAGTGCACCATGGGCGCGGTGACAAACGTCAAAGTATGACGGCCGAGCTCGAGCGTGCTGCCCTCGCCGACGACAACCTTGCGCTCCGGGAAATCCGTGCCGAAGAACTGCTGCATCATGACGAACGCCTTGGCAGAGGAGACAATTTGCGCCTCCGGGTATGTCTCCATAAAGACGGCGATATTGGCGGAATGGTCCGGCTCCATGTGCTGCACAACGAGGTAATCCGGGCGACGGCCGTTAAGCACCGTTTCGAGGTTTTGCAGCCATTCCACGCCGAAGTGGGCGTCTACCGTATCCATGACGGCAACTTTTTCATCGAGGATGACATAGGAATTATAGGACATGCCGTTTTCTACGGTGTACTGTCCCTCAAAAAGGTCTACGTCATGGTCGTTTACGCCGATATAGCGAATATCTTCTGTTACAAACATGTAAAAGCACTCCCTTATGTTCTGAATGTTCTGATTTCAGTATACCACAGTTTTCGCACGATGCAAATGCTTTTTAAAGATAGTGAAATGCCGGGCGCAGCGCAGACAGATTCGGTGTGAAGCTGCGCGACCTGTGCCGAAAGCTTGTGAGAAAGAATACCGGCACGTGTGATACGCAAAAACGGCGCTCCCGATTGGGAACGCCGTCTGTATGCTGTTTATAAAACCGATTAGTTGAGGATGGTCTTCTCGGTTTCTTTGTCGAAGAGGTGCATCTTGTTCATGTCGAGAGCGATTGTGATCTTGTCACCGGTCTTAGCGGTGGAAGTCGGCTCAACACGAGCAGTAAGAGCGTTGCCTTCGCAGTTGAGGTACAGATAGGTCTCTGCGCCCATCAGCTCGGTAACTTCAACGTCAGCCGCAGCTCTGGTCTCCGGGTGCTTCTCGATGAACTCCGGCTCATCGTGTACGTCTTCCGGACGGATGCCGAAGACAATCTCTTTGCCAACATAGTTAGCGATTTCAGCGTTAGCCTTGTTTGCCGGAACCTTGATCTTAGCTGCGCCGAAGGTGACGTAGTAATCTGCGCCTTCCTTAACAAGGGTAGCATCGATAAAGTTCATCTGCGGGGAGCCCATGAAGCCTGCAACGAATTCGTTGACCGGCAGATCATACAGGTTCTGCGGGGTATCGACCTGCTGGATGAAGCCGTCCTTCATAACAACGATTCTATCACCCATGGTCATAGCCTCGGTCTGGTCATGTGTAACGTAAATAAAGGTGGTGCCGAGTCTCTTATGAAGCTTAGCGATTTCGGTTCTCATCTGTGCACGGAGCTTAGCGTCCAAGTTGGAGAGCGGCTCGTCGAGCAGGAAGACCTTCGGGTCACGGACGATAGCACGGCCGAGAGCAACACGCTGTCTCTGACCACCGGAAAGAGCCTTCGGCTTTCTGTCGAGCAGGTGGGAGATATCGAGGATACGAGCAGCCTCTTCAACGCGGCGCTTAATCTCATCCTTCGGGGTCTTTCTGAGCTTCAGACCGAATGCCATGTTGTCATAAACGGTCATGTGCGGGTACAGAGCGTAGTTCTGGAACACCATTGCGATATCTCTGTCCTTAGGAGCAACATCGTTTGCGAGCTGATCGCCGATGTAAAGCTCGCCCTTGCTGATCTCTTCGAGACCTGCGATCATTCTAAGCGTGGTGGACTTACCGCAGCCGGAAGGACCAACGAGAATGATGAACTCCTTGTCTTCGATGTCCAAGCAGAAATCTGTAACAGCGGTAACGCCGCCGGAATAGATTTTATAGACATTTTTAAGTGTTACACTTGCCATAAGATTTTTCCTCCTGATGATAGGTTGTTATACGTCAGAGCCTGGCAGCCATATATGACGAACAACGTCTCTTTTCAATGCACTAAGTATAGCAGAAAATCGGGTCTCTGAACAGTCCTTATTTGCCCAAACTTTTTCCTTTGAGTTTAGTTAAAATAAATAAACGGCAAAAATTCTTGACGCTTTTTGTTCAGATTATTTGTGCAGGTTTTTCAAAAACCAATGCAGCGACGCTCGGATCGAGATTTTTCGCTTCGCCGGGCGAAAGTGTGGGATCGAGCGTTAAAGCGCCGATGGATTCGCGGTGAAGGGCCGTGACGGTCTTGCCGCACGCTGAAAACATACGCTTGACCTGATGGAACTTCCCCTCCCGAATTTCCGTCCACGCGATGTGGGGATCGTCCTTACCGATTTCGAGCACGGCAGGGGCAAACTCATTTTCGCCGCTTTTGATGCCGGCGGCAAAGCGCGCGATATCGCTTTCTTCGGCGGGCAGGTCGAGCGTGGCGCGGTAACGCTTCCAGACGTGGCTTTTCGGCGCCAACATGCGGTGGGCGTACTCGCCGTCGTTCGTTAAAACGAGAAGGCCGGTGGTGTCCTTATCGAGACGGCCTGCAGGGAACAGATCACGGCGCTTAAGCTCCGGCGGCAGGAGGTCTAAGACGGTCTCTGCGCGGCTGTCACGCGTGGCGGTGAGCACGCCCGAGGGCTTATAGAGCATGATGTACACAAACGCGCTGTACCGCACGGGCTTTCCGTTGACGGTGATCTCGTCCTTTTCGGGGTCGATCTGGATATCGCTTTTGCGCACGGCTTGTCCGTTGACGGCGACGGCACCGCTGCGCACCAGCGTGCCGACCGCCTTGCGGCTGCCGATATTTTCGTTTGAAAGGAATTTATCGAGTCTCATGTTGTTTCACTTTCCGTTGGATTTTGTGTGGATTCGCCGGTGTTCGGCGCGGGCGACGCGCTCTCTTTGATGACCGACTTCGGCATTTCATAGCGGGCGCTGTCTGCCGCAAAGCCGTGCATGAAGCCATCCTCTGCGCCGGACGCGACATCGCCGCCGATGATATTGCCCTCAAAGACGAGGAGCGTTGCGAAGACGCCGTCGGGCGTTTTCGGGTAGTTTGTGATGCGGTAGCGGTACTGCGTGCACTTTTCGCCGGCATAGGGCAAAAGGTCGAAACCCTGCGCCTGCTGCATCGTATTATACGCCGCATAGACATCGTTGAATTTCGCGGGAATGACGACCTCGCGCACATCCTGCGGCTCCGCTTCCGCCTCCCAGCCGAAGGACGTTAAAAACGCGAGGCGCTCATCCCCCGTCATACCGGGGAATGTCTGCCGCTTTTCGCCGCGCGGGATGAGGAAAAACGCGCTGACGGCTATGGCGATGAGCACAAGCACCGCCAAAATTCGTTTTTTGTTCGCGCCGAGCGATACAATCATATTGCTGCCACCTTTCACCGCAGAAAACCGGGTAAGACTTTCTTTTCGGTCATAGGTATGCGGGGCGGCTATGCTTTATGCTTCCTCGGCAGCGGCGAGAAAATGCACGCCGTACTGCTCGAAAAAGAGCGTGTAGCCGTTAAGATGCGGCATGTCGTTTTGAAAGGTGATCTCGTAGTTTTGGAATGATTCCGAAAGGCCGGTGCCGCGGCACTTGGAGATGCTCTCTTTGAGCGTCCAGTATGCCAGAAAGCGCGCGGCAGGATCGGGGCTGCTTTGTATGTCCCGAAGCTCTGCGGGCGTACAGACGCGCTCTGCGGCACTCCCCCGCACGCGGCGGGGATATTCGGCATCGATGCCGACATTTTTCCGCGACACGGCGCAGCAGACGATGCCCTTCGTGTGGCTCAGGCTGATATGGGGCATGTTCTCCCCTTTTAAATAAGGTTTGCCGAGCGGAGTTTTTTCCACAACAGGCGATGCGATGCCCCACTCGTCCTTTAAGGCGCGGTATAAAAGTGCGTAGGCACGGTCATGCAGCTCCTTTTGCGTGAGCGAGGGCGGAACGTTTTCCACATAGCGACGCATCAGTTTTCCTTCTTTTCATCCATCCACGCACGCAAGCGGCGCAGTGCTTCGTCTGCGCGGTCGTTTTTCATGGTCGGGAAGGCGCGCAGCAAACGGCGCTGGGTGTGACGCTGGAGCTTGGAGGTAACGCTGTTCCACTGGGCACGGAGGTCTTCGGCAGACTTCTGTGCTTTCACACGGCGGTCTTCCAGCGACGCACGGTATTCTTCGTACTTCTCCGAAAGCTGAGCGCGCTGTGCCTGAAGCTTCTCTTCGAGGACAGGGCGGGCTTTTTCGTTGAACTCCTGCTTCTGCTCGGTGATCTTCTCGTCTGCAAGGAGCGTCAGGCGACCGAGGCCGTTCGAGATGGCGTCGCTCTCTTTGCGCAGACGCGCGGACATATCGTTGATGACGGTGAGCTTTTCGTTGAGCTTGCGGATGGTAAGCACGGTGACGATGGTATCCGTGATAAACAGCGCGATGAAAATACCGACCAGAATAGCGCCGAGCGTGAAGGGAATCCAGTGCACGAGCGACGCGATAGCCGTATGAACAATACGAATGACGACGACGACACACAGACCCCAGAGGATGCTGAATTTTAAGCAAATATAGCCGCCGAGGTTGAAGGGCTGGTCGGAATAGTCCCACCACGTGGTGTGGAAGAATTTTTTGAGCGCCCAACCGCCGACAAGCTCGATGGCGCTGGTGAGCAGTGCGCCGCCGATAAACAGCAAGGGGAGGTTATCCGAAAACGGCAGCAAAACGAGCAACACGAGCGACATGCCAAAGCCGTAGATGGGGCACACGGGCCCGTTTAAAAAGCCGCGGTTGACGAACTTGCCGGTGGTGACGGTGGCAAAAATGACCTCCGAGCACCAGCCTAAAAATGAATAAATGGTAAAATACCAGAGCAGATCATAAAATGTCATGGGTCTCCCCCTTATTATGGATAGATTTTGAGCGAAAAGGGGCATACTGCACCGTGCCGTGCGGTATGCCCCGGTTGTTCGGTTTTACGGCGTTCTACGCAAATCAAACGCAGATGTTTTCGCCGACAAGGCCGACGTACTGACCCTCTTCTGCCGCTTCCGGGTGCATGAGCAGCCACTTGTTGCGGGCGAAAAGCATCTTGTCTTCCTCGGTCTTCGGCGCGCGCTTTTCAATATCGGTGTTCGTGCCCTTCGGCAGCGCGACGACGCACTTGAAGCCGCCGTCGTTTGCATTGCACGGCGCATAGTGCAGCGTGGTGGCGTAAACCTCGATAACGGTGCCGGCGGGCACGAGGAACGCTTCGACCTTAGATGTATCGTACTTGCCGTTTTCGATGTCCTGCTCGGAGCCGATGAGCAGGATGAGGTCGGTGACGGCGATGTTTACTTCACTATCGCGGTGATATTCGAGACCGTTTAACTTATGGTTATTGCCGTTGCAGTAGCCGATCTGCACAGGCATGCCGCCGTAGAGCGTGTAGGCGATGTCTTTGGCAGACGCGCAGCTTTCGAGAGACTCTGCACCGGGCACATAGACGACGTTTTCCGGGCAGGGCGTTTCCGCCATGGCGGCGATAATGTCGGAGCAATCGAGCCCCGTGATGACTTTGCCGTACTTTTTAAAAGCGGTATCCGAAACATTCTGAATTTTCATGGTTTTTTCATCCTTGCTTTCTGTTTTGAATCTAACCACATTATACCGATGTGCAGAGGAAATTGCAAGACGCTAAGAACGCAAAAGAGGCGAAGCCTTTTAAAAAAATACGGATAGAGAAAAAGCTCCTCAAAAAACTTCGAGAAGCTTTCAATAAACTTAATTTACGAGGTGATTAGCCGCCCGTCTCGCGCTTGCGCTTTTGCTTTTTCCAGATGATGATGGCGATGTAGACTGCGAGGAAGACTAAGATGATGGCGATGAGAACCGCGGATTGGCCGGGGCCGCCCATTTTGACCTCTGCCCAGAGCGTATCGAGCAGATTGCTCGTCTCGCTCGGGAGATTGACGAAAACCTCGGTGCGGTCGAGCACGTCCTGATCTGGGTAGTAGATGGGATTTGCGACGGCGTCGGGATCAAGATAGTCTTTCGCGGCGGTCTCCGGGGTGGCGTAGCCGACGAAATCCATGTTCGCACCGGCAATTTCGGGGTCACACATGAAGTTGATGTACAGTTCGGCTTCTTTTTTGTGCTCGGCCGTTGCCGGGATGCACATGGCATCGACAAAGTAGTTCGTGCCCTCTTCCGGGACAATAAACTTGATGTTTTCGTTGTTTTCAACAAGCGTGCCGGCATCGCCGGAATAGTACGGTGCAAGCCACGCTTCGCCGCTTTCCATTTTGTCAAAAATCTGATCCATGACGTACGCCTGTACGAGGGGCTTCTGCTCCTTTAAAAGCATAGCCGCCTGCTCCCACTCGCTTTCGTCGGTGGAATTGAGGGAGAAGCCGAGGCGCTCCTGTGCGATGGCGAACGCGTCGCGCGGGTTATCGAACATCAAAATCTTGCCGCTGTACTGCTCGTCCCACAAAATAGACCAGCTGGTGACGGGCTCGGTGACATAATCGGTATTATAGAACAAGCCGACGGTGCCCCATGTGTACGGCACGGAGAATTTGTTTTTGGGGTCGTAATCGGGGTTTCGGAACTGCTCGTCGATGTACTCGAAATTCGGGATATTGCTGAAATCCAGCTCCGCGAGCATGTTCTCGTTCATGAGCTTTGAGATCATGTAATCGGACGGGACAATGACATCGTAGCTTGCGCCGCCGCCTGCGAGTTTGGAGTACAGCGACTCGTTGCTGTCGAACGTGGTGTAGTTGACCTCGATGCCGGTGCGACGGGTGAACTCGGCATTGACATCCAGCGAGCCCTCGGTGCCGTTTGAAATATACTCGCCCCAGTTGTAGACATTGATGGTCACACCTGTGGGCTCTGCGGTAGGGTATTCTTCGGAAAAATCCCAATCGTCGGCTTCATCGGCAAAGACGGGCACGACAGCGGTGCAGAGCACCAGAAGCGCAAAAAAGACGGCGAAAAATTTCTTTTTCATCAGGCACGCTCCCTTTCTGCCTTTTTGGCACGGCGCTCTTCACGTCCCTGACGGACGTTGATGATGATGAGCAAGAGCATGATGCACACAAAGAGCACGGTGGAAAGCGCGTTGATCTCCGGGGAGATGCGCTTTCTCGTCATGGAATAAATGTAGATGGGCAGCGTCTGCGTTGTGCCGCTTGTGAAGTAGCTGATGACGAAATCATCGATGGAGAGCGTGAACGCCATGATCATGCCGGTGACGATGCCGGGCATGATCTCAGGCAGCACGACTTTAAAGAACGCGCGTACCGGCGGGCAGCCGAGATCCTGCGCGGCCTCGAAGAGGTTCGGGTTCATCTGGCGCAGCTTCGGCAGAACGGACAGGATGACATACGGCAGGCAGAACGTGATGTGCGCGATGATGAGCGACGCCATGCCGAGGCTTTTGCCGCCGAACAGGCTGACTGCCGCGACGAACAGAAGCATCATGGAAACACCGGTGACAATCTCCGGGTTGACCATGGGAAAATTGGTGATGTTCATCATGACCTTTTTCGGCATACGCTTCATGCGGTTGATGCCGACCGCCGCCATGGTGCCGAGTACAGTGGAAGCGAACGCGGAAACGACGGCGATGATCAATGTATTGAGCAGCGCCTCCAGAATATAGCGATCCTCAAACAGGCGCTGATACCAGCGCAGTGTAAAGCCGGAAAACTGGGTGCGACTTGCGGTATCCGTATCGTTGAACGAGAAGATGATAAGCACGATGATGGGCGCGTAAAGAAAGATGAAGATGAGCGCCGTGTAGACTTTGGAAGCCGTTTTCACAGAATCATACCTCCTCCCACATTTTCACCGTCGTCGAACTGGTTCATGATGCCCATGCAGATGAGGATGATGACCATGAGGACGAGCGAAATGGCAGAGCCGAGGTTCGGGTTATACGCCGAGCCGAGGAACTGCATATCGATGAGGTCGCCGATGAGCAGGTTTCCGCCGCCGCCGAGCATTTTAGAGATAATAAATGTGGAAACAGCGGGCACGAACACCATGGTAACGCCGGAAATGACACCGGGCATGCTCATGGGCAGGACAACTTTAAGGAAGACATTGCGATTGTTTGCGCCGAGATCCTGCGCAGCTTCGATGACGCTGTTGTCGATTTTGGTGAGCACAGAGTAAATGGGCAGGATCATGTACGGGATGTAGTTATACACCATGCCGAGGACGACTGCGCCCGCGGTGTTGATCATGTGGATGCGCGGCAGACCGACAGCGGCGAGCATATTGTTGATGAGGCCGTTATCCTCAAGGAGGGACATCCATGCGTAGGTGCGCAGCAGGAAGTTCATCCACATGGGCAGCATGATGAGCAAAATGAGGAAGCTCTGGCGGTTCGGCGCCGCTTTGGCGATGATATACGCGAGCGGGTAGCCGAGCAGAAGCGAAATAAACGTTGCGAGTGCGCCGAGCCAGATGGAACGCAGGAAGACGTTGGAATACTGGCCGACGCGCGCGATGTTATCTAACGTAAAAGCGCCGCTTTTATCGGTAAAGGCAAAGAATGCCACAAGACCCATGGGCACGATGATGAACAGCGTCATCCAGATCGTGTATGGGGCGGAGATGAGTTTAATCCTCATGTTCGCTGCCCTCCTCCTGGAGCGCTTCCTCCATTTCGTCACTGAACGTGCTGTAATCGCCCATAGTGCCGGAGTAAACGGACTTCGCCATGACGTGAATGTCGTCCGGGGTGAGCGCAAGGCCAATCTTATCGCCAACGTTGGCGCTGTCGGTCGTCTGGATCATCCACTTGAAGCCGTCAACATCGACGATAATCTCATAGTGTACGCCCTTAAACGTGACGCTGGTGACGACACCGTTGATGTGTGCGGCGGCGGAGCCGGTGGGCACGATGTCGATATCTTCCGGGCGGATGACGACGTCGACCGGGGCCATTTTGCCGAAGCCGCTGTCGAGCGACTTGAAGCGCTGACCGGCGACCTCGACGAGATAGTCTTCGATCATGGTGCCGTCGAGGATATTGCTTTCGCCGATGAAGTCCGCAACGAAGGCGTTTTTCGGTTCGTTGTAGATGTCAATCGGCGAGCCGATCTGCTGAATTTCGCCCTTATCCATGACGACGACCGTGTCACTCATGGAGAGCGCTTCCTCCTGGTCGTGCGTGACGAAAATGAACGTGATGCCGATGGCCTGCTGGATTTTTTTGAGTTCGTTCTGCATATCCTTGCGCAGCTTTAAATCGAGCGCGGAAAGCGGCTCATCGAGGAGGAGCACCTTCGGCTCGTTTGCGAGGGCGCGCGCAATGGCGACACGCTGCTGCTGACCGCCGGAAAGCTGGCCGACACCGCGGTGCGCCATGCCGTTTAAGTTGACCATATGCAGCATTTCGGTGACGGTCTTTTGAATTTCGTCTTCTTTCTTGCCTTTGAGACGCATGCCGAACGCGATGTTTTCATAGACGTTCAGGTGCGGGAAAAGCGCGTATTTTTGGAAAATCGTATTGACGGCGCGCTTATGCGGCGGCACGTTATTAATCTTCTCGTCACCAAAAAAGACATCGCCGCTATCCGGTGTGACGAAGCCGCCGATGGTGCGCAAAACCGTGGTTTTGCCGCAGCCAGAGGGTCCGAGCAGTGTTACGAACTCGCCGTCACCGATGGTGAGGTTGAAGTTCTTTAAGACCTGCTCGCCGTCAAACGATACTGCAATGTCTTTGAGCGTGATGATTGGTTTTAACATGGAAAGCATCCCCTTTGCGGTTTGGTGGGACCCTTGTCCCCCGAAAGTTGCGCGGTCTTAGTGAATCACACACCCCGGCTGCATGATGCGTACTGCTTCCGCAAAGGATTTTTCACGGCCGCAGGCTTTCGCCCGCGATCCGGCCGCGGCAGGAACACTTTTCCGAACAGGATAAAAGCAACACAACGCTTTGTGTGTTGCCCGTTTTAGCGACCTTTCCGGAACAGCCGATTTTATTTGGTTTTAGATGCAAACGCAATAAGTTCAGTTTACGGAAAAAGTCAGGATTTGTCAACCGCTTTTGCGTAAAATATGAATAAAGTTTGACGATGGATTTGTGTGCATTTTTTAAAATGGGATTTTCAGGAATGTCAAAAAGGGATTTATGCGGGTTTGCGAAAAAAAAGAGCGCCGCCCGAGAACCGAGCGGCGCCGAAAAGAGAGGAAAAGTATGTTTTTCCTTATGATCGGATTTATAAAGTGGAATGTGCGCGGCTTTGAAACGCAGTGTCATTCAGAGTGCGGTCACGCATGGGGCGATAAGCACGGGCCGAATGCACACGACGGCGGCGCATGGGGCGCACGGCAAGAGAAAGACCTAAAAATGCCAACAGCACAACGGCCAAAAACGGCAGAATGCCCTTTGCAGACCACTTGGCGCCCGCCTGCGCGGAAGCGTTGACGACGACAGCCTTCGGCTCTGCGGCCTCGGGCGCAGCCGCGGCGGAAACGGCGCTTTCGGCGTCATCGGTATCGACCGAAGTCCCCGTGAGGCTGTGCAGGGCAGTGCTGAGCATTTTATCTGCCATATCTCTGCCCTCTGCGCGCGCGACGGCTTCCAGCTGCGCGGCGACGGCGGTGTAATCGTCCCGGAGGTCTTCCGTCGGTTCGGCAGAGACGGTTTCGGTATCCGTTATCGCTTCATCGGTCTCATCCGCCAAAACGGGTGCGGCGGCGAGCAAAGCGATAAGCAAGGCCAAGAGCACCGGCACGGCATGACGCAGTGTGCGAAGAATGGCGCTTGCTGCCTCAACACTGTTTTCGGTTTTTATCTGCATTTCTGCCGCCTGCATGCGCTTCTCACCTTGACATTCAAAAATTACAAAGCAATAACATTTGTTACACTTCTGTTACATTTTAGCATACAGAGCGCTGAAAAGTCAAGAGGAAATGATTTGAAAAGTGCATAAAAAAGCCCCGTTTTTCTTGAAAACGGAGCTTTCGTTACAAAAGTTACAAGTTATGCCATAACAATAACGCTGAGCACGATATAGACGGCGTAGGCGGCAAGCATTAAAACGCCCTGCCAGCGCGAGAATTTCTTCGTGATGAGCGTGGGCACGACAGACAGAATGCCGATGATGAGACATGCCGGGATATCGACCATGGCGACGGTGGGCGACGCGGGGAGCTTGCTGCCGTAGATGAGCGCACATACGGGCAGAATCAAGGTCAGATCGATGATATTTGCGCCGATGATGTTGCCTGCGGAGAGCGAGCCCTGCTTTTTCGCGATGGCGGTGAGCGTGGTGACAAGCTCCGGCAGAGACGTGCCGATGGCGATGATGGTGACGGAGATGACGCGATCCGAAACGCCGCACATGGAAGCGAGCGCGGAGCCGTTATCGACAAGGAGCTGTGCACCGGCGACCGTGCCGACTGCGCCGATGAGGAACTTGACAACATTGGTGATGACGGCTTTTTTCGTGACGGGCTCATCGAGCTGCTGACCCTTTGCCCCGCCCTTGACGGCGACGACGGCCTCGTGGATGTTGTCGTACATGGCAATGACGAAAATGATGATAAGCAAAATGCTGGCAACTATGCCGACGCCGTTATCAAACAGTGAGAAACATACGGTGACAGCGGCAGCCACGAGCATGAGGATCATTTTGAGCATGTAATCTTTGCGGCGGATCGCCATAGGAATGGCGACAAGCGCGATGCCCATGATGAGACCGAGGTTCGCCGTGACGCTGCCGATGGCGTTGCCGATGGACATATCCACCATGCCGATGCCGCTGCCGGGCGAAAGCGCCTCTGCGGCACGTGCGTCAAGTGCCGCGAAGATGGAGACGAGCAACTCCGGCAAAGTGGTCGCGAAGCTGACGACCGTTGCGCCGACAATAAGCTTCGGAATGCCGGAGGCTTCCGCCATCCACGATGCGGCATCCACAAAGAAATCGCCGCCCTTGATGATGAGCACGAGACCCACGATGAGCAGCAAGACTGTAATTGCAATTTCCATTTGCAAATTCCCCTTTTTTACGCTTTCAGAGCGTTTTCGTTATTCTTCTTCCGCAAGATTATGCGGAGAAAGACATTATTTCTATTATAGCGGGGAACCGCGGGAAAATCCAGTCTTATTTGCCTTTTTTGTCAAATTTTACGGTTTTATTCGTCGGACCCAAGGCTGCGGACGAGTTCTTCGAGCTTTTCGGCCTGTTCGTACGGAATATCGCACCACGGGCCATCGTCCTTTTTATAGAACAGATTGCCGTAAACCGTGATCGTACTCGTTTCGCCGTTTGCGTATTCCAGCGTGAAAATGTTGGCCGAGCCGACGTATGCGTTCGGGTCGCCGCTCGTTTCCGCCGCGTTCTTTAAGAGAAGCAGCGGCATGATCTGCCCGATTTTTTCCTCGTCCGTGAAGACCTTCACGTCGCTTACGGGCTGTGTTTCTGCCGTGATGCGCACAGGCAACACGACCTTGCCGCCGATGGCGGGCGCGGTGCCCTGATCTGCGCCGTCTGCCTGCGCGGTCTCGGCGGCGACTGTAACTTTCGTTTCGTCGCCGGTGTAATCGGCTATGCCGCCGAGGTGCTGCGCGATAAAGCCCCAGCCGAGCAGCAGACACACGCACGCGGCGAGCGCGGCACACCATTGCAGGGTGACATTTTTCACGTGCGGCAGCTTGCGGCTGCCGTCCGCTTCCGCGATATATTCTTCCTTTACACCGCCGAGGGCCTTGAATAAATCGATACCTGTCATACTGTTCCCGCCTTTCTTTAAAGCCAGATGTCTGCCTTTTGGAGATAATCCCGCAGCTTTTCACGCGTGCGGTGGAGGGACGTTTTGACGCGGCTTTCGCCGCAGCCGTACTTTTCGGCGATGGCTTTTACGGAATCCATATACCAGTAACGGCGCATGAAAAAGAGCCGGGCATCGACGGGGAGCGTCGAGAGAAAGCTGTTTAAGGCTTCTGCAATTTCGCGGCTTTCCGCTTCCCTTGCTGCTGTTGGGTCTGCGATGCACGCCGAAAGCTCCTCCGTGAGCGCGGAGACCTCTGCGCTGCGCTTTTTCGCGCGGAGCTTGTCTAACTTATCGCACGCGATGTTGCGGCAGATGCGCGCCAAAAATGCAAAGAGCGCGAGCGGGCGCTGCGGCGGCATGGCATTCCACGCGCCGAGGTACGTATCGTTGACGCACTCCTCGGCATCCTCTGCTTCGGGCAGAATGCGCCCGGAGAGCGTGTGGAGCTTTGCCCCGTACTTTTCGTCCGTTTCGTGCACGGCGCTTTCGCTGCGCGCCCAGTAGAGCTCGATGATCTCATGGTCTTCCTTCATGCTTTTGTCCTCCCTTCCCCTTCACTTTATAAGTAGGCGTTTTATATCGGCAGGTTACACGGATTTTGAAATTTGCGATAAAAGCTTGTCCGGAGACTAATGAATCAGACGCAACTTTTGCGGGTTAGCCGTATTCAATACGGGTTTAGCCGCGCATTTCGAGGTACTCGTCGTAGGTGGTAACGCGGTCGAACGTGCCGCCCTCGGGCAGAATTTCGATGATGCGGTTCGCGACGGTCTGGGTGAACTCGTGGTCGTGCGATGCGAACAGCACGACACCCTTGAAATCGATGAGGCCGTTGTTGACGGCAGTGATGGACTCGAGGTCGAGGTGGTTCGTGGGCTGGTCGAGCAGGAGTACATTGCTGCCGAACATCATCATGCGCGAGAGCATGCAGCGCACCTTTTCGCCGCCGGAAAGCACCTGCACGGGCTTATAGACGTCTTCGCCGGAGAACAGCATTTTGCCGAGGAAACCGCGCAGATACGTTTCGGTGGTGTCTTTGGAATATTGCTCGAGCCAGCGGATGATGGAATCTTCCGTATCGGTGAAATAGGCGGAATTATCCTGCGGGAAATAGGACTGACTCGTCGAAACGCCCCACTTGAATGTGCCGGCGTCCGGCTCCAGCTCGCCCATTAAGATTTTGAAAAGCGTCGGCACGGCGAACTCGTTTGATGCGGTGAACGCGATTTTATCCGTGCGGCCGACGGTGAACGTGACGTTATCAAGCACCTTTACGCCGTCTACAGTCTTTGTAAGGCCCGAGACGGTGAGGACGTCTTTGCCGAGCTCTCTGTCCATCGTAAAGCCGACATACGGGTAGCGGCGGGAGGACGCGGGCATTTCTTCGACGGTGATCTTATCGAGCAGCTTCTTTCTGGACGTCGCCTGACGGGACTTCGACTTATTTGCGGAGAAGCGCTGGATGAAGTTCTGGAGCTCTTTGATTTTCTCCTCCGCCTTGCGGTTCTGGTCGCGCATCATGCGCTGCATGAGCTGGCTCGACTCATACCAGAAGTCGTAGTTGCCGACGTACATTTTGATCTTGCCGTAATCGACATCGACAATATGAGTACAGACGTTATTTAAAAAGTGGCGGTCATGGGAGACAACGATGACGGTGCCCTCGTACTCAATGAGAAAATCCTCTAACCATGTGATGGCTTTGGCGTCGAGGCCGTTCGTCGGTTCGTCAAGGAGAATCATATCCGGCTGGCCGAACAGCGCGCGGGCCAAGAGCACTTTAACCTTTTCGGTCTGGTTCAGAGTGCTCATGGTGTTATACATATCGTTGCTGTCGAGGCCGAGACCCTGCATGAGCTTTGCGGCTTCGGTCTCGGCGTCCCAACCGTTGAGCTCGGAGAACTCGGCTTCAAGCTCGGCGGCGCGGTTGCCGTCTTCTTCATCAAAATCGGGCTTTGCGTACAGCGCGTCTTTTTCCTGTGCGATCTCATACAGCCTTGCATTGCCCTGCATGATGGTATCAAAAATGGTTTGGTCTTCGTAAGCAAAGTGGTCCTGTTTCAGAACGGACATTCTGTATTTGGGGTCAAACGTGACCTCGCCCTTACTGGGCTCTAAATCGCCGGACAAAATACGCAGGAAGGTGGATTTACCCGCGCCGTTTGCGCCGATGATGCCGTAGCAGTTGCCCGGCAAAAACTGGAGATTGACGTTTGAAAAGAGGTTCTGGCCATCAAAATTGATGGCGACCCCGTTGACATTCAGCATAGTTTGGTTCCTTTCAAATGGTGCTTTTATATTTTTCTTTTTATCTCAGTGCAAACCGCTCCACGGCTTCCGCGAAGCCGTCTTCGATACACGGTGCGACGACGGCGTCGGCAATCGCTTTCGCTTCCTCTATGCCGTTGCCGACGACGACGGCGAAGCCTGCGGCTTTCAGCATGCCGAGGTCGTTGCCGTTATCGCCCGCCGCCATGGTGTTTTTGGGATCGATGCCGAGGACCTTACAGAGCGAATACAGTGCGGTGCCTTTATCGCAGCCCTTTTTATTGATCTCGATGTTATCGACGTTCGAGAATGTAAGCTCGATGCCGCCTAACTTTTGCAGGCGGGCCAAAATTTCCGGGCGGACGCTTTCCGGAATGAACATCATATTGATCTTTTCCGGCTCGGCGTGCGTTTCTTTTAAATACGCGGAGAGGTTGTCCGTGAACGTATAATCTTTTGTGAGGAAGTAATATTTTTCTTCCGGAAAGCCGAAAACGGTGCGGGCTTTATCCGGGTTGCCGCGCTTTGTAACGCCGCGCCCGTGCACGTAGTATTCCACATAAAGCTCGTAATCGTCAAAAATTTTCTGCACTTCGAGCGCGGTCTCGGTGGGAATAAGATCGGTGCAGAGCACTTTGTTTTCCAGAATATCCCACACGGCGCCGCCGTTTGAGGTGATGGCGTAGCGGATAAATGGCAGCTCGGTGAGGCACGGCGGAATAAAATTGCGCACGCGTCCTGTGGCCGGGACGACCAGAATGTCTGCGTCGTTCGCCTTTTCCATGGCGCGGCGGTTGCGCTCTGAAAGCTCCGCGAAGCCGTGCAGCGTGGTGCCGTCCAGATCGAACGCGATGAGCTTGATGTTTCTTTTTGCTTCTGTGCTTTCCATATATACAGATATGGACTGCCGTGCAGTCCATTGCGCTCCTTTCCGAAAGTCATACCAATTAAATATACTGTAAAACCCGGAATAAAACAAGGGCTTATGCGAAATTTGGCAATTTCACAGCGAAATTTTGCAATTTCTCGTCGAAAATTCGCGTGTTTTTTGAAAACGATTGTTTTCGGCACTATACAATGCTATACTGAAGCCAACAAAGGACAAGGAGTTGTTTTGAATTGATGGATATGTCCCAAAAATCAGACATGACCAAAATGCGCCGCGCCGACCGCGCGATTTCCCGCGAGGATGCGCTTGCGGTTATTGACCGCTGCGCTTACGGCACACTTTCCCTTATTGCGACGGACGGCACGCCGTATGCGGTGGCGCTGAACGTGGTGCGTGACGGCGAGAAGCTGTTCTTCCACAGCGCGATGGCGGGGCTGAAGGTCAACTCTCTGCGCGAAAATCCGCAGGTTTGCCTACTGTTTGTGGAAAACCCAACGATCTACGAAAAGGGGCTGACGACGCTCTATACCTCCACTGTGGTGCGCGGCAAAGTGACAGAAATAACCGATTTCGATGAAAAACGCCGTGCGCTGTGTCTGCTTTGCGACCGTTTTGTGCCGAGTTTGACGAAAGAGGAAACCGGCTGCGTGGAGACGGGGCCGAAATCGACGGGTGTGTGGTGCATGGAGATTGAATCTGTCACCGGCAAGCAGAACCGCCGCATGGGTTGATTTTTAAGAGATATAGAATTGTATAAGGCATAAATGTGTTCCGTAGTGTCGAAAAATTCGTGCTGCGGAACATTTCTTTGTGGAATTTGTTGAAAGAAGCGACCAAATATGGTATACTGAAAAAAATTGTGTGCGATTCAGGGGTTCGTGCACACAAACTTGGAAAAGTGAGGCGTTTTAAAATGCTTTTACCGGTCGTTTTTCTGTGCAATGCACTTTTATTTCTGACGGTTTTAAACAGCCGCTTTCGGCTGCTGGCGGAGGCCATTGTTTCGGGCGGCGTGTTTGTGCTTTCTATTTTGCTGAATCTGCTGCTCTCCCCTGCCTTTAACGACGCGACGGGGCAGTTCGGCAACGGCATGAATGTGCTCTTATTGCTGGTTGCGGCGGTATTTCTCTACACGAACAATTTGGCGCAGAAGCTGAGCTTATCTTTGCTGCTCATCAGCAATTACGCCTTTTTGCTGCCCGTGACGACTACGCTTTTGAAAGCGCTGCCGTTTGCGGGCGACGGCATATGGTCGGCGGTCATCGGCAGCTTACTGTACATTGTGCTGACATTTCTCTCTTTTATGACGCTGGCACACCCGTTTCGCTATTTTGCACAGCGCGGCGTTTCGGTGCTGTCTGTGGGGCTTTGTGCGGCGCTTGCTGTCTGTTTATTCTGCGCAAATGGAATTTTGCCGGCGTTTTTCGGGCTGAACAGCGTAACGCAGCGCCTTATTCTGACCGCGGCGCTGTACCTTGTTTTGGCGTTTACGGTGCGTGCGGCGTTTAACGCGGCAAAGTACCAGGAGAGTGCCTGCACGGCGGAGCACCGCGAGCAGCTGCTCGGCGCGGAGGCGGATTATTTCCGCGCGATGGTGGGCAACGTGACAAACGCAAAGAACGCGCAGGAGCACCATGATTTCGTTTTGCATGAGATCGCGGCTGAGGCGCAGGACGGCAGCTGCGAGGGCGTACTGAATATCATCAAAGAGGAAACAGTCCTGCACGATCCGTATTTACAGCGATACAGCGAAAACCCGTATGTGAATGCAGTACTGGCGGGCAAGGCGGCCTACGCGGCACACTGCGGCATCGTTTTGGAAAGCAATGTGGAGCTTGGCGCGGTGCGGCTGAAAACCATTGAATTCTGCGCGATTCTGAACGATATGCTGACGCACGCCATCGACTGCGCGGAGCACTCCGGCGCAGAGGAGCCGCGTGTGCGCATTACGGCGCTGCCGGTGGAAAACCGCATCACGTTTGAGGCGGTGTACTCGGCGCAGAAAAAACAGAAAAAGCGCACACCGGCGACGAAGAGCTCCGTGAACGACCTTGTACATAAGCTGTTTGAGCCGAAAAAGCCGCAGGTGCTCGGCATGGAAGTGGTACGCGGCATTTTGGAGCGGTACAGCGGCGCGATGGATCTTTCCGCGGCGGGCGGTTCCGAAATCTTGCGCATCATCATCAATAATTGACGGTTTTAAATTTACTCTAAGGGGATAAAACATGGCGGACAAAAAGGGAATTCTTTATAACGAGGCCGCAAAGGCGTATTTTTACGGCGACTGTGTAAGCTCCATTGAACCGTACGGCGGCGGGCACATCAACGACACGTTTCTGGCGCGCACGGAAAAGGGCAACTTTGTTTTGCAGCGCGTGAACGGGTATGTGTTCCCACACCCGGATGAGATCATGGACAACATGGTGCACGTGACGAAATTTTTGGCGGAGAAGCTTGAAAAGGCCGGCAAAGACCCGAAGCGCGGCACGCTGACGGTTTTAAAGACGAACGACGGCAAGGATTATTATATCGACAGTGAGGGAAACTACTGGCGCTCGACGATCAATTTGGAAAACACAACGGCATATGACTTTGCGGAATCTCCGGAGATGCTGAAAAAATCCGGCGCGGCGTTCGGTGCGTTTCAGAACATGCTCTCTGATTACCCGGCAGAGACGCTGCACGAGGTCATCCCGCACTTTCACGACACCCCGGCGCGCTTCCGGCAACTGATGGACGCGGTACGCGAGAACAAGGCAGGGCGCTTAAAGAATGTTGCGGCCGAGCTGGAATTTGCAAAGGCACGCGAAACGGACTGCGGGCTTTTGATGAACCTGCTTGAGGAGGGCAAGCTGCCGCTGAAGGTGACGCACAACGACACGAAAATGAGCAACGTTTTGATCGATAATGCGACGGGTGACGCGGTGTGCGTCATCGATCTTGACACGGTGATGCCGGGCCTTGCGGCGTTTGACTTCGGTGATTCCATCCGCGCGGGCGCTTCCACCGGTGCGGAGGACGAAACCGATCTGACGAAGGTGCACTTCAGCGTGCCGCTCTTTAAGGCGTACACGGAAGGCTTTCTCGGCGAAGCCGGCAAGGCGCTGACCGAGACGGAAATCCGCACGCTGCCGGACGGTGCGAAGCTGATGACGTTTGAGGTGGGCATCCGCTTCCTTGCGGACTACCTGAACGGCGATGTGTACTTTAAGACGAAGTACCCGCAGCACAACTTAGACCGCGCACGCAACCAGTTCCACCTTGTGGCGGAAATGGAAGCAAAGCGCGATGAGACGCAGGCCGTTGTGGACGCGTATTTGTGATGAAATATTAAATTGAATATAGTAAAAAATCCTGCACAGCTTATAATGCGTGCAGGACTTTTTATGTTCAGATTGTTAAATTACTTGCCGTTTTTGAACGCATCCATGTTGATGAGCTCGCCGCCGCGGAGGCGGGATTCTTCGGCTGCGAGCGCCATGAAGTGGCTTTCGAGGGAGTGCTCCAGCGTTGTGGTGCGCTCGGTGGCTTCGGTCTCGTTGATGAGCATATCGAGGAAGTCGTTCACGATGCCGCTGTCGCCGCCGCCGTGACCCTTGAGGTCGTTTGCAAGGAGCTTGACATCGATGATTTCTTCCGGCTCGCCGAAGACGCGGACGTGGATTTTATTCGAGAGCATATCGGCTTCGATCTCACCGTTCGTGCCCATGGCCTTGAAATAACGGTAGCACTTTTCGGTGAACGCGCACATGGTGAAGCTCATGGTTGTGCCGTCCTCGAAGAGGAGGTTCGTCTGCTGGTGGTCGACGACGTTGTTGTCGCACATATAGACGCAGCGGCCGTACTGACCGTTTTTCAGTGCTTCATAGGTGCGCTCTTCGGTGGGGTTCACGCCGCAGGCAACGCCCGCCATCCACGTATTGCCGTTGCGGATGCCCGTTGCGGGGTTCGTGATGTAGATCTTCTCGGCGTCGAACTTGCAGTTTTCCTTCGCTTTGCAGCCGCCGAGGCAGTACGGCGTTGCGCCCTCCGGTGCGCACTCCTTTTTGAAGAGGTGCGTATCGCCGACGGAGGAAATGGCCTTACACTTTTTGCCGAGCAGCCAGGTGTAGATGTCCATATCGTGGCAGCACTTCTGGAGAATCATGGGGCTTGTCTGGTCACTGTTGCGCCAGTTGCCGCGCACAAAGGAGTGCGCCTGATGCCAGTAGCCGACGTTCTCGTTTGCACAGACGGAGACGACATCGCCGATCTTTTTGCTGTCGAGAATGGACTTTAATGTATTATAGAACGTGGTATAGCGCAGAACATGACATACGATGATCTTGCCGGGGCAGTGCTTTGCAACCTCGATGATACGCTTGCACTCCTGAAGATCCGGGGAGATCGGCTTTTCCATCAGGATATTATAGCCCTTTTCAAGCGCCGGAATGGCGTGGTTGACGTGCTGGCGGTCCATAGTGGAAACGACCATGACATCGGCAAGCTTATCCTGCGCGAGCATTTCCTCTGCGCTCGTGAAGCAAAGCTCATCCTTGATGCCGTAGAGCTCTTTCGCTTTCTGTACCTTTTCCGGGTTGATATCCGCCACGGCGACGACCTTCATGCGGTCCGGGAAAAGCTTCTGCATGGAAGCGTATGTGCTGCCGCGGTCGCCGAAGCCGGCGATGGCAAATGTGATGGGTGCTTTCATGGATTTTACCCCCTCTTCCTTTCGTAGAGAAACGAGATTTAATGGAATTATACAAACGGAAAGGTGCGGGCGAAGACAGGGCCATCGCACACACCTTGCTGCTTTCTGAATTTGATTATACGGGCAATAACGGCAAAAAGCAAGCCGTTTTGGGCTTTTATGCCGTTTTATTTACAAAACGGACTTTGTATCGTAATGGCGGTCCTTGAGCGGGACGTAGGTCTGACCGGTGGGCAGCGCGCGGTACGCCGGGCGGATGATGCGGCCGCCCGTTGTGAGCTCCTCGATGCGGTGAGCACACCAGCCGGAGATACGCGAAACGGCGAACATAGGCGTGTAGAGATCCTCCGGAATGCCGAGCATCTCATAGACGAGCCCGGAATAAAAATCGACGTTGGCGCATACTACTTTCTCGTTCCCCGTAACTTTATGGAACGCGTCTGGCGCTAAGCGCTCGATGCGCTCATACAGCGCGAACTGGTCGGCGTAGCCGGTTTTGGCGGCGAGGGAACGCGCCTGTTTTTTGAGTTCGACGGCACGCGGATCGGACAATGTGTAAATAGCGTGACCGATTCCGTAGATGAGGCCGCTCTTGTCCCCCACCTCGCGGCGCAAAATGCGCTCGAGGTAGTTTTCCACTTCGTCATCGCTATCCCAGTGCTGCACATTCTGCATGATGTCCGTCATCATCTGGCGCACCTTGTGGTTCGCGCCGCCGTGACGGAAGCCCTTCAGGGAGCCGATAGCTGCGGCGATGGTGGAATAGATATCCGTTTGCGCGGAGGAAAGCACACGCGTGGTAAATGTAGAGTTGTTACCGCCGCCGTGCTCTGCGTGGAGCACCATGCAAAGGTCGAGCAGCTGGGCTTCTTCGTGCGTGAATTGGCGATCCTCGCGCAGGGCATTCAAAATCGCCTCCGCCGTTTTGTGCTGCGGCTCGAACGGGTGGAAAAACATGGTCTGTTTATCGTAATGGCGGCGCTTGACCTGATAGGCATACGTCATGATGGCCGGCATACGCGCAATGAGCGAGATGCTTTGGCGCATGTTATTTTCGAGTGAGAGATCGTCCGGGTCGTCATCATAGGAATAGAGCGTCAAAACGGCACGCGCGAGCTTATTCATCACGTCGCGCGACGGGTTTTTCATAATGACGTCCTCGGGGAAGTATTCCGGAAGCTCGCGGTTTTCGTAAAGGAGCTGACAGATGCGGTTATACTGGCGTTCATCGGGCAGCTTGCCGAAGATCAAAAGCCACACGACTTCTTCAAAGCCGAAACGTCCTTCCGCACGGCAGCCGTTGATGATGTCCACGACATTCATGCTGCGGTATGTGAGGCGGCCGCTATCCGGAATCTTCACGCCGTCGCTGATGAGGTAGCCGTGCACGTTACAGACGTGCGTAAGACCGGCCATAACGCCGGTGCCGTCGCGGTTGCGCAGGCCGCGTTTGACGTGGTAAAGCTCGTATTCATCCTTTGTAATCTGGTTATTGGCACGATACTCGGCGCAAAGCTCGCTGACCGTTGTGCTGCTTGCACTTTCGTTTATCAATCTTTCCAAAACTGCTCATCCTTTCCTGCGCGGCTCTTCGCACTGCGTTCCGCACATTTTCGCGTAGTAGATACATAATAGCGCAGAGTTGCGGTTTCGTCAAGCGTTTTTGAATTATGAAACTCAATACCTTTCATTTTTATCTTGATTTATTCTACAAAATTAAATTCAGCACAAAATATTGCATGAGTGACAATAAGTTTTTTCATCTCGAGGTGTAAAATGAAGCTGAAATCAAAATGGCCGGTACGCAGGTTTTTTGCGTTTTTGGGTGCGCTGTATCTGTTTTGCGCGGTAACGCCGCTGCTGTTTGCGGAGAGCGGCACGGCAAAAAGCGAATCTGTTTTTCGCATTTACGACACGGCAACAGAGACGGTCCGCACATTGAACGATCTGGATTTTCTCTGCGGGGCGCTGCCGTGTGAGATGGCTGTTTCTGCCCCCGACGAGGCGTTAAAGGCACAAATCATCGCGATACACACGCTCTATGACCGCAAGCGGCGGGAAAACACGGGGAAAGATTTTGATTTTACCTGTGACAGCGCGGAAAAGAGCATCTACACGACCGATGCGGGGCTGACGGACGAAGAACAAAACCGCGTGCGGGCGCTGTGCTTATCGGTGCTCGACACGGAAATATATTTTGAAAACGAGCCGATCAACGCGTGTTATTTTGCGATTTCTGCCGGGTGCACGCAGCCGTTTGAAAACGTGTGGCCGGAAAAAAGCTACCCGTACCTCACCGCTGTGGCGTGCCCGAGCGACCTTTTGGCGCAGGGGTTTCAGAGCGCGACAACGTTTACAGAAGACGAGATACAAGCCGATTTCTCGGAAATTTCATTTGACGATGCGCCGGGAAAGTGGTTCTCGGATATTCAATATTTTGACACGGGATATGTGGAAAAGCTTACGGTCTGCGGGGTGGAAATGACAGGCGTGCATGTGCGGGAGGCGCTCGGTTTACGCAGCGCGAGTTTTACGGTGACGTATGAAAACGGCGCGTTCACATTTACGACGCTCGGCTATGGGCACGGTGTGGGCATGAGTCAAGCGGCCGCCATAACGCTTGCGGAAGGCGGCATGACGGTTGACGAAATTTTGGCACGGTTTTATCCGGGAACCGACATAAAATAGGAGATGCCCTGCCGGTGTTTTGTGCATCGGCAGGGCAGTTTTCTTATGGCGTGATAAGATTTTACTTTTTCGGGATAACGGGGATCCAGATAGCGGACTCGTAGTCGGTGCTGTCCGGGTCGCCGTCTGCGGAATACCACTCGATGTTGTACTTGCCGGCAAGGTCGTACTCCTTGTTGCCGGGCAGCCACTCGCTCCAGATCTTGGTGTTCACGCTCTGCATGGCGTTCGGCAGCGCGCCGACGCACGCGAATTTTGCCCACATGTTTGCGGGCACGGTGTAGAGCTTCATGCCCTGCGGCACCTTGCCGCCCTGATATGGGCCCGCGATCATATAGCGGAACTTGCCGGGCGCAGGCGCATCCTCAATGCAGACGCCAAATTCACCGATGTAGTTTTCCATGATGGCGTGCTCAACTTCGGTTTTCGGTTCCTTGCCCGCGAAGATGTTCGGCGCGTGGATTTTGTACATTTCCGCCCAGAAATCGGGGATTTCCTTATACGATGTCTCAAACGAGAACAGGCGCTCGAAGCCGATGACGGTGAATGCTTCTGTTTTTTCTACGGTGTAATTCATTTTGCTGCCTCCCTGAATCTTGATGCTGACATGAAGCGGGAGAAAAAGCTGCATTTTGGAGCGGTCGCGGCGCACCTCGATCGGCGTCGTGCCGTGAAAGCGTGTGAATGCCTTTGTGAAGCTTTCCGGCGTTTCGTAACCGTATTCGAGCGCGATGTCTATGACCTTTTCGTCGGTCTGCGTGAGCTTTAAGCCGGCCTCAAATAGACGGCGGTTGCGGATGTACTCGCCAAGCGTGTAGCCCGTTAAGACCTGAAAGCCGCGCTGCAGGTAGATCGTTGAAATGTGCACGTGCTTTGCGACCTCCTCCGGACCCGTGACGGTGAGCAGGTTTTGCTCCATGTACTCGATCGCATCCTTGATGACCGTCAGCCACTCCATTTACGCTCTCCCCTTTCCTCTGTCGCTGTATTCAGTATAGGCGATTTTGCGGTTCGTTTCCTGTCTGAAAGGAAACAAATCTGTCTTTACATTTCGGAAAAAGCGATATCGAGCAGGTGAACGGCGGTTGCACCGCCCATGCGAAGGCATTCATAACAGCGGTTGCAGTAGCACAGCACCGGGATTTGGGGGTCAAACTGCGCGGCATAATGCTGCATGAGAGAGGTTTGCAGGTCTTCGGGCAGCTTGTACAGTGGGGTGTTCGGGTAGTTTTTGAGACGCGGATCATCCGTTTCGTAATGCAGGTTGCCGCAGAATATGGATTTTTCACGGTTATGTTCGATCTCTATCACTTCCGCGTGCATTCTCTTTAAAAGGCTGCGCACGGCTTCGTGGATCTCCGGGTGATTGCGGTCGCGCCAGCAATCCTGCACATAGAATTTTTGACCGTTTAGGTTCGGAAAGTTAAAATCTTTTAAGGCATCGAGATATTCCCACATCGACTGCGTTTTCACTTTGTCTTCGAGCGTTTCGCGGCATGCCTGACAGATGTAAAGCGCGATATCCGCAGGGGAAATCTCTCTCTTGTCGACGCGGCAGCAGCCGGCAACCGGCATTTGCTTTTCAAAATACGCTTTGACTTTTTTCGCCGTTGCGGGACTTGCAGCGCTAAAGTTGCAGCTTGGGTAATAAATGTACATATTTTCCTCCGAATTTTAAAAAATAGCATGCTCCAAAAGCCATTTGGCTACGCCGTCTTCGTTGTTTCCGCCAATGACGGCAGTGGCGGCGGCTTTCAGTTCTTCGTCGGCGTTTTGGACAGCGTAGGCTTCGTCCGCAGCGTGGAACATATCAAGGTCGTTTTTGCCATCGCCAAACACGACGAGCTTCTCGCACTTTAGCTTCTCTTTCAGCTCGCGGACAGCGTTCGCTTTGGAGGCGGTTTTCGGCATGATTTCGAGCCACTGCTCGTCGGAGTAGATGTCTTTGGAGTAGACGACGTGGTAGGTTTCGCGGTATTTTTCGTAAAATGGCGCGAGTTTTTGCGGGTCGCCGATGCAGGTGATGTAGAAAAGATCTCCACGCGTGAGCTCTTCTGTCGTATACACCTCGCGGGTTCGGGGGTCGTTTACGCGGGTATCGGCAAAGCCTTTCTGGCCGGGCGTGCACTTTTCATAGATAAAGGAAAAATGCTCTTTTCCGTCCACATTTGCGTACACGATGGGGTAGATATTCGCCTTGAAGAGTTCATCTAAAACCGCGTACACGGAAGCGTCAAAGTAATTTGCGAGCAAAATTTCCTCCGTGACGTTATCACGCACGAATGCGCCGTTATAGATGATGAGCGGAAAGTGCGTGTTGAGCCCCTTAGTGACCGTTTTCGCGGTGACAAGCGAACGCGCCGTGGCGTAGGAAAACAGCATGCCGCGCGCCGTTAGAGTATTGATCGTTTCCGCCGTGAACGGCGAGACGGTTTGGTCGCGGCGCAGCAAAGTGCCGTCTAAATCGGAGACGTAGAGCGTTTTGGAGACTTTCATATTTTCCCTCACTTTTGAATTTCGGCGATGAGATATTTTCGGAGCTTTTCGAGGTCGTCTTCGAGGAAGTTCTCTGCCGGATGCGTTTTCCGGCTTTCCGTGATGCGGGCGAGGTGTGTTTTGATTTTGAGAGACAGAGTTTGGCAGGATAGCAGATGGTTCATAAAACCTTCTGCTTCGCAGTATTTTTCTATTATTATATACTGCTTTTTTTCACCGTGTCAACCCAAAACAGTTTTACAAAAATCAAATCAGTTCTGCGCTTCTTCGCGGTTTGCAGAACGGTACTGGGTGGGCGAAACGCCCACGATGGATTTGAAAATACGGTTAAAATGATTGATATTATTGAAACCGCAGGCGTAGCAGATGTTCAGCACATGGTTCGCCGTGACAAGACCGACATTCGGCGCGATATAACTGCCTTTGCCAATGACGATTTTGGCGGCGAAATTCTGAAAATAGCAGCCGAACGCGTTAAAATCATTCATATCATCCGGGTCGAAAATCAGATTTTCCGCGCTGCTTACTTCATTACGGAAAGAAACCGGGAACGGAATATCGCGATTGATGCCCTTTACCTTCTGCATCCACAAGTTTCGCCAGCACCATGTCCAGCCGAGACTGGATTCCTCAAACCAGCGGCCACGCAAAAACTTTTTATCATAAAACAACGGCATAATAAGTTTTGAAAAAAAGCTGAATACCGGTCGTTCCAAAAGCATCTCCCCCTTTTCCTCCAGTGTAGAGGAAAAAGTAGAAAACCTCCAGCAGAACTCTCTTTTTTGCTTGACGGATACTACGAAAAAGACATCTTTTATAGCAGCTCCGAAAGCCGCGCCGAGGGAATCGAGAACAATAACAAAAACGCGGTTACAGGGGGGGATTTTGCGACTCCTTTCTTGGTTTATGTTTTTAAGGTTTGCTTTTCCGCAAAAAAAAACTTTGCACATAAAATGCACAAAGTCTTCTAAACAAGATATTATTTTACAGGCAGGCTGAGATGGCACGCTGGGTGTCCGTCGTTACACTCGTATTCGATCGAATAACCCTCATCTTTTTTAAAACTCACCGCGCAGAGGCCTGCTTTCATTTTGACTTTCTGTCCGTTCAAAAACGTCACCGAATGCCAGTCGTAAGCTGGGTTTGTGTGCCAATCTACGGGGACTTTCGGGTTTTGCTCCCCTGTTGTCATATAATCCGTTTGTATGTCGGCGTAAAACGACCGCAGGTTCGCCCAGTCCGTTGCGACCCTTGCCTTATGAAGCTGTGCGCTGAAAACCGGAATCGCGACCGCAATGAGTATCGCGATGATAGCCACGACAATCAGCATTTCCATAAGCGTGAAGCCTTTTTTATTTACCCGACGGTACGGTTTTATTTTCTGGAGCAGAACGGTTTTTAACATTTTATCCCCCTATCACAACGAAAAACACAAATACTAATAAAGCCGGATTTTATTATAATAGGTTGGTATTATGTTGTCAACATTTTAGCAGCGTTATCAATTTACCTTGCAAAAAAGTCGTACCGCTTTAAGTTTCATACCAAGCCGGAAAGCATTTCCTTCACCGCATCAGCACCTTGCCGAGATCGACCAAGCCTGCAACGAGCGTATGGAAATCATCGTTTCCGATATGGCAAGGCAGGAAGATGTGACCGAAGCGCTCAAAGCCGCCGACCAAATGGAATGGGTGCGCCGCATGAACAGCATCCGCAGCCGCGCGGAGGAAATCGTTTTGACCGAGCTTGTATATGAATGACAAATGCCCGTTATTGACTGCTGAACTGCACCCCATTTGTTAGACAGTATGATATACTATCAACAAATGGGGTGCAATTCAAACTTAGTCTTACAAATTATTTCAAGCGCAAAGCGTACACATCTCTGCGGGCGGTAATATAGAGGTATTCCTTATTTTTGCCAGCTTCCAACACGCATGCGGGACGGTCATGAAGCTGGATTGTATCTTTTTTCTCTCCGTCGACGTAGATATATAGTAAACAATCCGGTATATATGCGTCACCGTCCTCTGTCATGGCAAACCCATACTCACCTCGTTCGGCCCAAACAGTGGGGTTTGAAAGGGAAAAGTCATTCCCCACCTGCACTTGCACGATACACTTATTGTATTCGTCTACCAGATAAGCGGGTTTACCCGGACACAAGGGGGTTAAACCGCAGGCTCTGGCCAAAGCGGGCGTATGAACGATAGCGGTCTTACCGTCAGGCGCCAAGTAACAGGCGATGTCATTTTTTGCAAAGGACTCCATCATGTCCCCGCTGTCCCGCCATTGATTTGCCGGATAGTACAGGATATCAGGTTTTGCCTGCTTTAAAGAGACAACGGGAAGCAGCTCCAAAGAAGCTTCGGGAGCTTTGGGATCGATAGCGCAGACACGGATTCTTCTATCGTGGGAAAAGAAAGGATAATAGCAACCGCCGCCAGACTCCCCGCCAAATTCGTCGGTAACCAGTTCCTCTATACCGTTCACCACAGAATTTTTCACCGGCTGATACTCGGTGACAACTAACAGTCGTCCTTGACTGTCACAAGCCAAAGACAGGGGCTGAAAATGCTGGCTCGTCAACAAAATCATTGTCTCTGTCTCAGGATCCCAACGATAGATGCGATACAGCCGAGAGTCGCAAATATAGATAGCGCCATCCGGAGCTTGACACAAAGCATCCACACAATCAAGACCAGAAATTATTTTTCCAATCTCACCTTTTACATTAGGCAACTTCTTAGCCCTTTCCATATGCGGAATCCGTAGCCTTCCCAGCTGCCAGAACCCAGCTGTTTTTCCCGTATTGACATCAACATACAGATTCTCAATGGTGTACTTCATCTGGGTGAAATTGTGACAATTCAGAAACTCTATATTCTCGCAGTTCCAAGCGCGGACAACACTTGGATAGGGATTGTCCACCCAAATAACTCGGAAAGAGTAGAAGTTCGCAAACAACAAGTCGTGACAGTTCGTCATCTCGTATGGTTGGCAATAGGGACCCTCTGCCACCTCTTCTTCAGTTTGCATGCAAAGAAATTTCCAGTTCGCCACGTTACGCAGCAGCACCTCGTGACGCACGTGATGTTCGATAGACACCTGATACATAACACCGGGAGTCTCCGTTTCCGACACGAAAAAACCTGCTTCCGCATAAGTATTGGCCGTCCACACATCCTTAAAAGCACCGCCCCCATTGTCGGTGATCCACAAACTCCAGTACTGCGAGTCCCAGGGGCGGTCTGGGTTCACATCCGCTGTGCGGGAGGCGTTGTAAACAGGCACGTTTTCCTGCTGCTGGGTGATCTGGCCATGGCCGCCCACAAATTTCACATCGTTCATATAGGAATTGGCAGAGGCCATCCACTTACAGCCAACGGCCCGGGGATTACGGGACGCGGTGTCGATGCCAAGGCCATTGACCAGGTTCCAACCGCCCCGGCTGGTCTCCAGAACCGCCTTGGGGGCGCCCATCCCGGCCCAAGCGGGGCTGTTTTCCCCGAGGACCAGCTGGGTGGAAATGGGGTTTAGGCCGATGAGGGAGTTCCCCTCCCGCATCCGCAGGGTGTCGCTGAGCAAATATGTTCCCTGGGGCAAATAGACAGTATCGCATTCATCCAAAGCCTTTTGCAGGGCGGCGGTATCATCGGAAATGCCATTGCCATAGACTCCGTAATCTCGGGCATTTTTCCAAGTCTCCTGCGGCGGGAGATCACAGATCTCCCGGAAAAACTCAGGTTCCTGAGAAGCAGGCTCCCAGTCCACCAATGTCTTCCGTTCCGGTTCGCTCTGGCCCAACGTGAGGTCATCCCCATGGAAAAGGGCATGGAGCATATACTCGCTTTGTTCGCCCCCTGTCACCTTACCGCTGTCTTTTCCAAGCAACAGTTGCGGCACGTTACGACACCAAATATTCCGCAGATTGATTTGAGTACAACTGTTATTCTCTCGAGAAATCCGAATGGCCGGGCCAGCGATATTTTCCATTACGCAATCCTTCCAGAACAGTTTCTCCCAGTAGCCGTCCATCACGATATCAGCGGCGGGAACGTCCTTGAATTCCACATGGCTTAGAGTCAGTCCGCATTCCCGGGACAGGATGGCGGATTTCCGCTGGCCGGAAAAGGCGCTTTCCACCAGGACAAAAGGCCAGCCGGGAGAGCATTTGGTGGTGTAGATGCCGTACTCTCCCCCCAGAAAGACCAAATTCTCCATTTCGTTTCCCACGTCAAAGATACCTGCCTTGCCCTGGCCAACGTCGAACACGCAGTGAGAGACAAAACCGTGCTGGGCAAAGTGGGCCCGCATCACCACGGCGGCGGGATTCCCCTCTTCAATCTGGAAGTCGATGTTGGAGACAGCACTGTAAAAAGTGCCGGCATTGGCGTCTTGGATATAACCTTCCACCCGGGGTGTGTTACCTGTGAACCAGAACATATACACAGCCTCCCCCTTGTCGTCCTGGGGGGCCTCCTGGAAACCGGAAGTGTCCTTTTTCAATACGAACTTGGGACGTTTTTTCCCAAAGCCGATCATGCGTACAGCCCGGGGAAGATAGATAGTCTGACTAACACTGTACACACCCTCTGGGATAAGTACGATGCCCCTCCTGTCCTGCTGTTTAACACTGTCCAAAAGCGTCTGCAGCCGTTCTGTCACGTCATAAATGCCTCTCTCGTCTGGCTGTAAGCCATCGGTCTGCAGAACAACTGCCCGAGGATCATCAGGCTGATGCGTGTACACCGAGTCCGTATGGGCAAAACGATATTGCTTCGTCATGTCAAAAACTCCTCTCAAAAAGTTATTTACTTGAAACATTAACCTTTTACGGCGCCAATAACAATACCCTTTACAAAGTATTTTTGAAAGAAAGGATATACCACCAGAATAGGCAACGCACCCATAACAGCCACAGCCATCCGAATACCTGTGGAGGGCAGCACAAACTCCTCATTTTGCTGCAGTGATTTTGCGGCATCACTGTTGCTCATCAGGAACTGGACGTCCAAAAGCATGCGGTTCAGCAAAACCTGAATACTGAACAAACGGTCATCACTGATATAGTATAGACCATTGAGCCAGTCATTCCAATAGGCCAGGCCCGCCAAAAGGGCCAGTGTGGCAATGATGGGGATGGACATGGGCATTACCACCTGAGAGAGTATTCGCAGCTCTCCCGCGCCGTCAATCCGGGCAGCCTCGATGACAGCGTCTGGGATGTTGGTGGTGAAGTAGGTGCGCATCATAATGACATAAAAGGCGTTCATCATCAGACTGGGGAATAGCAGGGCGGCCAAGGTGTTCTTAATGTGGAAGGTCTGCGTCCACATGATGTAGCTGGGCACCAGGCCACCGTTGAACAGCATGGTAAAAAACAGGAAAAAGGCCAGCGCATTGCGGGCGGGCAGGTCTTTGCGAGACAAGGGGTAGGCAAACAGCGTGGTGATAGTCAGGTTGCAAATGGTGCCCACAACCGTGACCAGCGCTGAGATACCATAGCCCCGGATGATATCGGTGGAGTCCACCAAGAGGTATTTATACGCGGCCAAATCAATTTCCCGTGGGATAAAGCTGTATCCGTATTTTACCAGGCTGGTCTCCTTGGTAATAGAGGAAACTATCAATAGTGCAAAGGGAACCAGACAGAATAGCACAAGCAGGATCATGACGGCATTTGCGATGATTTGAAAAGTTTTGCTTCGATCTACCATGGTTTCTATCCTCCTATTACAATAAATATTGGTTGGAAGCCCAGCATCCAGCTGGGCTTTAATCCATCTCATGCCTAAGCTACAATAAAGGGGAGAAACCGGTTGACCATTTCCTCCTTGGGCTTCTATGTCCGTTCGAAAGACTGTCAGCCGTCCCCTTATTGCAGCGTTCGATTTGAGCAGGTTGAGCCATAGAGTTCGCGTTACCCAATAGATTGAATCGGCAATGAGGCAAATCTGTATTGGAGGAATGCAAATGAACTCTGTTGGCATCGACGTTTCCAAAGGAAGAAGCACGGTTGCCGTCATGCGCCCTTTTGGAGAGGTCGTCATCTCACCTTTTGAAGTCCGTCACACCGACAGTGAACTAAGTGCGCTGGCAAGGCTGCTCAAAAGCCTGGACGGTGAGACTCGTGTGGTTATGGAAGCCACAGGAAATTACCATACGCCGGTGGCGAAAGTTCTCCACGACGCAAGATTATATGTTTCCGTCGTCCATGCAAAGTTGATACACGGCTACGGGAACAACGATTTGAGACGGGTCAAAACCGATCGAAAGGATGCCGTAAAACTGGCAAATTACGGTCTTAACCGTTGGCTTACTTTGCCGAGATACTTCCCGGAGGAAGATACCCGGCTCTTACTGAAAAACTGCTACCGCCAGTACAAGCAGTATTCTAAGGTACAAACAGTTTTGAAGAATAATCTGATCTCTTTGCTGGATACCGTCTTTCCCAATGTAAACCGCTTATTCAGCGGATCTACTACGCCACTGTAAAAGCATATTTGGATTCTTTAGAACAAGCCTGATATTTTTACATATATCGCCAGTCAGCCGCCGTTTTTTTGAAACGCTCAGCGGCTTAGAGAAATGTACTCTTTTTTAACTGCTCATTTTTTCTGAATTTTACTCTTGACTTTTATTAGCAGGTCTTTCCCTTTAGAACAGAGCGTTTTCACTGCTACCCTTTTTGACGATGAAATTAGCGGCTAGCACCAGAAGGAAGCCAATCAAAGACTGATACACGCCCGCAGCGGAGGCCATGCTGATGTTGTTCAGGGACATCAGGCCGCGGTAGACATAGGTGTCAATGGTGTTGGTCACGTCCAGCAGTGGTCCAGAATTCATGGGCACTTGGTAGAACAGGCCAAAGTCAGAGTAGAAGATCCTCCCAATAGCCATCAAGGTAAGGGTGATAATGGTCGGTTTCAGGGCAGGCAGGGTGATGTGAACCACCTGCTGCCAGCGGTTCGCGCCGTCAATGACGGCGGCCTCGTAATATCCCCGGTCGATGCCCACCAGGGTGGCGTAGTAGATGATGCAGTTGTAGCCCAGGCCCTTCCACAGGTTTACCAAGATGAGGATGAAAGGCCAGTACTTGGATTCGGTGTACCAGGAGACGGGCTCCAGCCCCAGGGCGGGCAGGATGGTCTTGTTCAAAAATCCGGACTCCGTGCTAAGGAAGGCATAGACCAGATAACTGACCACCACGATAGAGATTAGAAAGGGGACCAAAATAGTGGTCTGATAGATTTTTTTGGCGGCGCTGGAGTGGATCTCGTTGAGAAGGATCGCCACGGCGATGGCGCAGGCGGTGCCCAGAACGATGAAGACCACATTGTACAGCAGGGTGTTACGGGTGATGATCCAGGCATCCTTGGTGGCAAACAGGAACTCAAAGTTTTTGAAGCCGATAAAGGGGCTTCCCCAGATCCCCTTGCCGTAGTTGAACTGCTTAAAGGCAATCACGATGCCCGTCATGGGAATGTAGTTGTTGATAATCAGGTAAACAGCGCCTGGTATCATCATCAGGTAAAGGGGGATGAACCGCTTTAGGCGTTTCCCCAGGTTTTTCTTTTCTGTCATCAGGGACCCTCCTTCATTTGATTTATCCCGCAAAAAGAGGCGGAGCGATCGAAAGACAATGCTCCGCCCCTCCCGCAGAACAATGGAATAAATCGTTAATAGATGAGGTCATTCTTTGCTGGCTAGGTACTCATCCAGCTGTTTCTGCTTTTCCTCGATGATGGTGTTGGCGCCAGCGGTCTCCAGCTCCTCCAGGAAGGCAGGCAGTGCCTCGGCGGGGTCAATAGAGCCGCACTCTAGGGCACTGGCATACTTGCCTTTCACGTTCCGAACAGCTGTGACCTCATTAAGGACATTGGCATTGTCCCAGGTAAAGCCCATGGCAGGGGAGACGATAGCGGAATCGTTCCAAGCGGTGGTGTCCTCCCAAATGGTGGGGGAGTCGCCGTCCCACACATAGGAGATCATCTCGTTGGGCCATGCCCAGGGGTTAGAGGGGTAGCCGGTAGTAGTGCCGTCCACGCCCTCAGGATAGGCGATGATGCCCTGCTCCTCGTCGATGAGCTCATAGTGCTTGCCCTCAATGCCATTGATGCAGATATTGGCCAGCTCAGGGTTGATATACAGCTCATTGAGCACCTGGATGGCGCGGCCGGGCTGTTTGCTGTTGTGGGCAATGTACCACAAGATATCCACGCGGGTGGTAGTGGTGTACACGGGGGTCAGGGTAAAGACCAGCATTTCCTTCGTGGTAGAGCGCTGTTGCTCCACTTCGATGCCGGGCTTGGTGTTGCAGAACTGGCCAAAGCCTCTACCGGCTGCGATCTGAGTGGCAGCCTGATCCGAAGAAGATGAGGCGTCTGGCGGGATAAGGCCCTTCTTCACCCACTCATAGCGGCGCTCCACGATTTCCTTATACTCGTCGGAGGCGTACCAGTTGATGACGGTGGTGTCATCGGGGTTGGTGCAGTCCAGCAGGGAGCCGATGTCGCCGCCCAGGTCATCGTTGGTATTCAACACTGTCATGGCACCGCCGCCAGAGACCACCGGCCATACGTCGGGGTACATCTCCTTAACGGCCTCCAGCAGAGGGACCAGGTCTTCCTCTGTCTTGATGTTGCTGTAATCCACGCCGGTGGCGTCGGCCATTTCCTTCACGCAGGAGAAGCCCCAGCTCACAGCCACTTCCTTGTTGGCGGGCACCGCGTACTTTTCCCCGTTCAGGGAGGTGGTGGCCCATCTCTCTTCAGGGATCTGCTCCAGCAGGTCGGGACCATATTTGGGCAGGTATTCCTCCATGGAGATGATTTGTCCGTTGTTGATAGCGGAGACGAAGATGTCGCGGTTGTTGTAGAGCACGTCCAGCTTCTCGCCGGAGGAGAGCATCAGGTTCACCTGGTCGGGATAGCTGCCGAAGCCTACCCGCATGATTTCCAGTGTGGTATTGTACTTTTCTTCCAAGATCTTACTAGCTGCAGCAGAGACTTCTTCCACGTCTTCCGTTTTGGCGTCACCGGGGATAAGAAGCTTTACCGTGTAGGGTTCTTGGCTGCTCCAATCGGTTTCCTCCGTGCTGGCCTGGTTGCTGGACGAGCTGCCAGCGGTTTCCCCGCTTGTGGCGGAAGATTCTTGTCCCTCTCCTCCGCAGCCTGCGAAAGCTGAAACGAGAAGGGCTGCCGAAAGCAGCATGGTCAAAAGTCTTTTCATTTGGTTTTCCTCCTTCTTTGCGGTGCCTCGCGTTCGCGCTTTTGCACCGCTTTTTTTATTTCGCTATTATCATAGAATGTTTTGGAAGGAGTTTCTGCCAATAATGTGACTTTCTATTGTTCTAAAAATGACTTTGCTTCCTTGAAAATATTTGGTCATTTTCCCTGCGAATCGCATATTTTACGGTACTCGGAGGGCGAAACGCCAAATTCTTGCTTAAATACCTTGGCAAAATGGGAAAAATTTACATAACCCACACGGGAGGCAATGATGCTGATGGAAAAGGAGGTATTCTTCAAAAGGGACTGGGCCAGCCGCATGCGCTCCTGGATCAGGTACTCCGCCAGGCCGATCCCCATTTCCCGCTTAAAGAGCCGGGAAAGGTATTCTGGGTTGAGGTACAGCGCCTTGGAAATTTCCGAACGGCTAATATTCCTGGTCAGGTTTTTTTGTATATAGGAGAGTATCCGTTCAATTTGAGAGCGCCCTTGGCACTTCCCCTTGCTGGCGCTATTTTCCACATATTCCGTAACGAAGTCCACAAATTGCAGCATCTGGGGAAGGGAGGCGTAGGCTTGCATTATGGCGTCGTAGTCCACTTTGCTGAAAATGTCCTGTTCCTTTTCCCAGTGCTGCATTGCGCCCAGGAACAAAGGAAGAAAATGCTCGTGAAACTGGAAAAGGGTCTCCGGAGTGAGGCCCCCCTCCTGGTTTAGCTGGTTCAGATAGCTGTGGATTTCGCTGCGTACAGCATCCCCTAGTCCCTGAGAGAGCATTCCGGCCCATTTGGGGAATTCTGGCTTGAGAGAGGAGGTGCTTTGCTTTTTAGGCAAGATCAGCCCACAGCTACAGGCCACATTTTGCCGATGCTGCCTGCGAAGCTGCTGGTATTCCTGGGGCAGCTCTTCAAAGCGGACGCAGTCCTTGCTGCAATAACAGGAAAGACCCATGTGCAGTTCCCGGCTACCAAAGCGGCAAAGGGTTTCTAACCCCTGCTCAATGGACTGCTCCACCCCCTCTGGAGGATTGTCTGCCAGCGCCAGGATGGCCAGGTATATTTTTTGCTCCAGAAAGAGGACTGTAACCTGCTCTGTACAGGCCTGCAGAAGTTCTTCCAAAACATTTTGAATGCCATAGAGCAGAAAATCATCGATTTGGTTTTTGCCGGGCTCCTGTACGGCGATGAGCGTGCAGCGGTAGGCATGGGAGGATGCCAGAAACCCAAAAGCAGCGGCCTTTTCCGCCACCTTTTTGGGACCACGCCGGATCTCCAGAAGGTATTCCCGCAGCACGTTTCGCCGAAAATTCAATGTCTCCCGCTCTACGCTTTTCCCCAGGGCTTCATATACCTGAGAAAGCCCCTCCTCCTGCAATTGCTCTGCCGCTCTCCAAATAGCCGCTTCAATATTCTCATAGCTTGCAGGCTGTAAGAGATAGTCCACCGCTCCCAGTTGCAGTGCTTTTTGAGCATAGGGAAAATCCGCGTGGGCTGTGAGGAAAATACACTTGGTTTCCCGGTCCTGCTTTTGCAGCCATGCAACAAGGCTTAGACCGCTTTCTCCAGGCATCTCGATATCGCACAGAAGGATGTCGATTTTCTCCCGCAGGAGAAGATCCTTGGCTTCTGCGGCGCTGAGAGCGCTGTAAGCTTTCTCAACATGGAGCGCGCGCCAATTCACGCCGTCCAGAATCCCGGCAACCACGTCGGGCTGGTCATCCACCACTAAAACTTTCATGTTCCTCTGCCTCCTTGGTTGTTGTAAATCCTTTGCGCTGCAAGGGGAAAATAAGTTCAAATTCGGTGCCGGGCTCCAGATTGCGGCAGGCAAAGCCGCAGTCCCCTCCATAGAGCAGTTGGAACCTTTGCCGGATATTGGACACGCCAATGTGATCCTCCCGGTATTGAAAGGATACCTGCCCATTGAATTCCCGAAGCAGCTCTTGCGAGAGACCGGGGCCGTTGTCCTGGATGACGGCATCCAGCCTGCCACCCTCCTCGGAGGGGAGGTGGCGCACTTCTAAAAAAATCTCCAGCCTACGGCCTGGGACAGTCGCGTATTTGCAGCTGTTCTCCACAAAGGTCTGCAAGCAGAGAGCGGGAACCTGGGCGCCTTCAAGACCGGGTTCTATCTCCATGTGGAGCTCAATAGATTGCGAGGTGATGTAGTGCTGCATCTGAATGTAATTTTCCACATGATGCAGTTCTGTCTGCAGGGGGACCATATCCTGGTTGTCGTGAAAAATGTAGCGCACATGATCCGAGATCATCAGAATGGCGGTTTGGATTTTTTCATAATTTCGCCCCTGCGCCATGCCATAGAGGGACTTGAGAATGTTGAGGAAAAAGTGGGGTCTGATCTGCAGCTGCAAGTATTGGAGCTGGGCGTACCGGTACTGCAGTTCTTTTTCGTAGGCTGCAATTTTCATCTGCTTGACGCGATCCATCATCTGATTGAAGGAGGTGCTCAGGTGCTGCAGTTCCTCCACCTTTTGATCCTCTTGGAAACGAACGTCCATCTGGCCCTGGCGGATTTTTTGCAGGGCTGTCTCCATCTGCTCCATTGGATGCAGGTACCAACGCTTCAGCAGGAGGAAAAACAGGGGAAGAAGGAGAAGCACCAAGGCAGAAGCTCCCAGAATGGAAATGGAAAGGACGTTGATTTTGCGAAGGTTTATGGGAGAACTTTCAGCGAAAACAAGATACATGTTGCTGGTAGGGGAGTAGCTTTGCACAATAAAGTAATTTCCGGAAAAATAGGCCTTTTTCTGGCGGGGCTGAAGGGTTACCTCCTTTCCCACAAGGTCCAGGGTGAGGGGAACCCCCTCTCTATCTGCGAAAAAAAGGAAATTCTCAGAGGAGTCGTGAGGAGAGAGATTGGTTTGAAGCGTTTGGTCCAGTGGAATAAAACAGAGGGTTCCCGCTGTCTGGTTGCGGAACAGCCTGGCCAGATAAAACTGCTGCCCAATTTGGACGGGCTCCCAGGACTGGAAACCTGCGCAGTCCCAACAGACGGTCAGGTTTTGGGCAAAGGCTTGAAGCACGTCCTTTTCCCCGTAGGAGATCATGCTGTCGTTGTAGGCCCCGCGCACCATGTGGTTGGCCTGGGAGATGAGCAGCAGGGCGCCGATGGAGGGCTCTAAGGACATGAGGGAGCGGTATTCCTTCAGCACGTTGTAGGAATACTGGTATGCGTTAAAATCCGATTGGTGATACAGCAGCTTGCTGTGGCTGTAATCCAAGGCCCAATAGCTAGAGATAGAATTGGCAATGCGGCTTATGTCGTCATCCAGGGCGTTCTGGTGCAGAGAGAGGATCTCCCGGCCGTTTTGCGCCATCTCCTCGTTGAGGACCCGGAGAAAGTGGGAGCTTTGGATCGCCTGTAGCAGGAACATAGGGATTAAAAACAGAAGGAGCATCATTTTCTTCATTTTTCGGATGGAAAACAACTTTTTCACAGGAGAGCCTCCTTGCCCCCTAAAAGCGGCGGACGGAATCGTCCTTCTGTTTTTGCTCCGGGGCTTTTTCAAATGAGTCTTCGGGACTTTTGTCACAACTAAGTATAATAGCCCTATTTCACAAAATCAAGTAGTCCTATGTCAAAATTTAGTACAAGTTGAAATGAGAAATTTCTCCCAAATTCAACCTGCCAGCAGCTCCGCCTTAATGTGTGTTTATATACTCGCTCGAATTCATCTGGTGACATAAAGTCGCAATGACGGTGAATTCGTTTCGTGTTGTAAAAAGCTTCCAGATATTCGAAAATCAACTGGTATGCCTGCTTGTAATCGCGAATTTTAAAGCGATTGAGCCATTCACGCTTGACAATAGAATGAAAGGATTCCATGCACGCATTATCCCACGGAAAAGCTTTCTTCGAGTAGCTACGCTGCATATTTTCGGTTGCTTTTTTATATTCCTTTGCAACATACTGGCTCCCACGATCTGAGTGAATGATTAATGATTGATCGATATTTCGGCGAGTTTTGGCTTTGTTTATAATTACCAGAACCACGAACAGGAATATCACCTGATTCACGGAAGTCTTTCAGC
>OKRW01000335.1_pt1 | contig 47919 bp, 38 predicted proteins | sample 1601151 | NCBI WGS metagenome assembly OKRW01 (sample SAMEA3541471, study PRJEB24748) | human gut metagenome | biome: human gut; feature: human-associated habitat; material: faeces | place: China | collected 2012 | reverse complement strand
GACTTCCATCAACTATGAGGAATTTCTACAAAAAATGCAGTTAGCCGGATATGAAGTCCGCCAAGGAAAACACCTGTCCTTCCGTGCACCGGAGCAGAAGGACTTCACTTACATGAAATCTCTCGGAAGTTATTATAGCGAAGAAAATGTCCGCATCCGTCTGGCAAAAAATCGTAGCAAAGTGAAAACTCCAAAGCATCTGTCCAAAGATGCTCGCCTGTATATCAATATTTCCACTTATGTTACAACCGGCAATCGAGAAGGATTTGAACGTTGGGCAAAACTAAATAATCTAAAAGAGGCAACCCGCACCTTCAACTATCTTTCTGAAAATAATCTGCTGAATTATGAAGATTTTCAACAGCATGTTTCTGATGTTGATGCTTCTGTTAAAGCGGCTGAACAGAGAATAACACAAATCAACAATGAACTGAACACGCAGAAAGTCATTCAAAAACATTGTGATTCTTACCGGCTCTGCCGTAAAGTGATTGAAGATTGCAAATCTGCTAAAAATCCAAACGCATACCGGACCAAACATCAAGCAGAATACCAACTCCACGATTCACTAAAAAAAGAGCTTCAGGATCTCGGTGTTACCAAAATCCCAAGCTCTAATAAAATCCAGAAGCGGATAGAAAATCTTGAATCTGAACAGGCTGCTACTGTCCGTGAAAAGCAGGAATTACAGAAAAAGCAGAAGACACTGGATATCATCAGACAGAATTTCACAGCACTGCTTAATTCTCCTGAGATCAGTTCAGACTTACTTCCAGCAAAACGGGAACCTATTTCTGTCACAAGAGATAAATAAGATTGCACTGGCAACTCACTCATTTTCTTTCAAATCTTCCCATGGTTTAAAACCCATTTTCTCCCAGGTGACGCCATACGGTGCACCTCCGGAGGTATTTGTTTTTGGATTATGACAGTTATATAACGAAACGAAAAGACCGGGATTTCCCGATCTTCTCATATTATTTATGGACTTTTCTTTTACAAATACTAAATATGACTAAGGATATTCCCATTAAAGAAAGCCACATAATTACATTCGTATCATCTCCCGTTTTTACATTTGGAGTGCGACTGCTATTATCACCCGATGGTTCTTCTGAAACTGGTGGCGTATTCGTAGTAATTGGTGGTATCGATTCATTTTTAAATTTAGGTTCTGCCGTTACATTCCAAATTATCTGACCATCATAATTACCTGGAACTGTTATGATAAAAGGTTCGCTTTGATATACTTGATTGCTAATTTGTGTTTTTTGTGTCTGGATAAAAAGATACACTCCTTTTTCCAGATCTCTGTACATAACTTCTCCGTCTGAGTTGGTCTTTCCGGACATTCCTTTGATGTTGTTATCCTGTACATATTTTTCCAGTTTTTTTGCAGCTTCTGCCTGAGCGGAAGAATCATCAAAATCAAATATGACTCCAGACTTTACAAACTCACTCACTAATGCCCATGAATTATTTTTATATGTTCCAACCTGATACATCGTAAATTCAGTATTACTTAGCTTATATACCGTGGTCTCATCTTCAACAGTTGCTTTTAATAATATACTTCCCAGATCATTCGCAGACACAGGTAACGGAATGAGTAGTAAAAGCATACACATCACACTGGCCATACACATATATATTCGCTTACGTTTACTTATTCTGCTCATGTTTTTTCTCCTTCCTGCGTTTATGTAACTTAATACTCACCCATATGATGATGAAAGCAACAATTCCAGCAATCAATAGAATCAAATTGAATGGGATTGTGCGCTGAAGACCAACTTCCTCATCTATCTTCTGTGCCTCTTCATACGGAATTCTAGTGCCACGTACAAGCAGTCTGTGCGTGTTAACTGCATAAGGAGTGCATGTGACCAGTGTTACATAATCCTTGCCCTTTTCAATCTGTAAAGAATCTGTATCTGATGGCAATACTGTCAGAATCTGATCCACCTGATAAGCAAAGGTATGATGAAGAACTTTAATATAAAATACATCTCCAACCTCCATCTTGTTCAGGTCGGTAAATATCTTGGCATTTGCAAGTCCACGGTGTCCGGATAATACCGCATGACAGCTCTCACCGCCTACCGGAAGCGAGGTGTTTTTCAGATGTCCTACACCTGACTGCAGTACTTTTTCGGATGTTCCATGATAAACCGGAAGAACAACATCAAGCTTTGGAATATCAATATATCCCATCATTCCAGTATCATCAATTTTCAAAAGTTTGTTATACTCATCATCTTCTGTCTGGTTTTCATTACTTTCTGAAAATGGATCTGCTATGGAACCAATTCCGATCAGGCTTTCGTTGTAGTCCTGTGCCTGCTTGATCATTGCATTTTCCTGTTCTTCTGACAGATGAGAAACTTCCTGTTCATAATCTGTAGCAATCGTTGTGCTGTTCATCTGATTGATGTAATTGCTCACTATCGGATACAGGATTAAAGAAAATGCCGCCAGATATCCGATTCCTCTTAGTATTTTTACTACTTTCTTCATAATACCTTTCACCTTTTCGTCTGTTTCTTCTGAAATACCCAGTCCACACTGGACATTTCAGAAAAAGCAGACATCCTCCCGGTACAATACCGGGAAGATGAACTGTCTTTTTATCCATTCTTAAACTTCAGAATGTCTTAGTTTTTTGCTTTCTTTTTGCCAAAAGCTTTGCTTGCTGTTAATACACCGAAAAGAACAATACCAGCCAGTGTTACCATAAGGGCACCCTTGCTACCAGTAGATGGAAGCTGTGCACCTGTCTTGTTTTCTACAGGCACTTCTGGGGAAGTCGCTTTATCATTATTTGTTACAGTTGTTGAGTTACCATTGTATGTATAAATTACAGAATAGCTTTCAAGTTCGCCAGTTGCATCATTATATTTTGCTGTGATTTCAATCTTAATATCGCTGAGAAGCTTGTTGTATCCGTCCGGAGCTTTTGTCTCTTTTAAGTAATATGTTCCGGCTTTCAGACCTTTCACAAGAACTTTACCGTCTTCATCAGATACGATTTTTGCAGATGTAAATCCAGCTGCACTTGCTTCTTCCGGTGTTGCCTGGCGATATACACCGTTATTTTCATCTATAATATTAATCTTAGCATTTGTATCTGCTGCAGTACCTTCTGTGTTTGCCTTGTAAAGCTCGAATTCTGCTCCTGCAAGTGCAGTTTTATCGTTTTGATTTTTCTGATCTTTTAAATAATATTTAAAGATTGTGAAATCAAAAGTATGTACCTTTACAATACTTGGTTCAGATGTACCTGTTCCATCTGACTTCGGATCATTACTGTACTCAACGACCGCCTTGTTGGTATTTGGATTCATACCGATGACAGCATCTTTATTTAAAGTAGCTGTATAGACAACTGTAATTGTTTCACCTACGTGATCCTTATAGGAATTATAGAAATCATTTAAAGTAACTGTTAAAATACGGTTAGTCTTGTCATAAGAAAGTGCGTATGTATTTGCTCCTGTTTTACCCGCTTTAAGTTCCGTACTTCCAACTTTTACAGACAGAATTGCTTTTAAATCCAGTCCTTTGGATAATGTATCGGTAAATTTAAAAGTATAAGAAGTATATCCTGTCATATCCGGTACTTTAGATGTCAGCTGGTAAGTAACAGTATCACCAATTCCAAAATCTCCGGCTTTCTTTTCATCTGCTGCGCCGTGTGGTGCGATGGTGTCCTCAGGATCATTCTCGTCATCCAACTCCAACTGATGGTTGCCTTCCCATGAGCCATCCACAATAGCACCAACTGTAATTCCGCTTCCACTCTGAGCCGGAATAATTTTTTTGTCTACTGTCGGGTAATTGCTCTTCATATTAACTGTAGCATCATCACCTGTAACGCTGACTAAAGAAGCTACGGATTTTACTGTTTCATTTCCAGGTGCTGTAGATGTATCTGTGGCACCTAATGGATAAACTATATAGTATCCATAATCCAGGTTATTAATTACCGTAGTACCAGCGGTTGTATTTGCAGTTGTATGAGTAGCAGCTAATGCAGTAGCATTCTCAAGAATCCAGCCCAGAATCTCTTTTGCAAACCCTGTACCGTTCTTTCCGTCTGTTCCAACCTGTGTTTTAACATATTCATAAGCTTTTTCACTTAATGCTTCGCCTGTTAATGTAGAAGCACCAGAAATTTTGCTCTGGAAGAATCCCTCATATGCACTGTTCAGTGTATAAGCTACATTATCGCCGTTTTTTGTTGCTGTAAAAATCTGATACAGATCCAGGGTCTTTCCTGCCACTGTATTGTTGACTGTCAGGGTTCCTTTTGGAGCTTCTGCTGCAAATGCAGTCATGCTCATGGACAGTATCATGGTCATTGCCATCAGAACTGCCATAAATCTTGATACTAATTTCTTCATGTTCCTCTTCTCACTTTCTTTTGATTTTTTATTGGTTCGCTTTGGATTCTTTCAGCCTTTACGGTGGAAGTTCCCCACGCAGCCATATCTCTCTCATGACCCTGCTCCCCCTTTCCTACATCGCCTGTTTCCGTTTCCTTCTGCGTCCGGTATAAAGCAGGAACGCTAACAACAGGCCACCTGCTATGATAAACATCATAATGCCCTCGCCGCCGGTATCCGGAAGCAGTGCAAAATGCCGGTTGATAATCGTGAAGGTAAATCCATCTTTAGAAGTTTCGATTGTAGTTGTATATCCTTTTATTTCCGTTTCCGTAACAGAATATTCATAATAATGCGGTTTTTCAGCATCATCTTTTATGTAGGCTGGAAGAGTTTCAACCACTTTCTGCCATGTAGATTTTGAGATATCACCTTTTATTTCATAGTTTTCATATCCCGGCACAACTTCTGTATGTTTTGTTCCTTCCGTATCCGTCCAGCTTCTGGAAATTGTAACCGTAATAGTGTCTGGTCTGATGTTGTCCATATTCCGGAAATCTTTCCATACCTTATTAATGGTCAGATTTATATATTCATCACATGGATCCTGTGCATCTGATGGTTCCGGTGATGTGCTGTCACCTGTATTGACTGTCGTTTTGGTATCTGACATCAGAACGGCTTTTGCATCTGATACATAAGCATTCAGATCTGCTGTTTCAGAAGAATCTTTTGTTGCCATAACTGCATTCTGCAAGGTGTTATACTCATCTACCTGCACTACATGTTTTACTGAGAAGATGCTCCATCCATTTTCCTGGCTAAACGTATCTGTCAGGAGTTTGGAATTCTTTTTGATCTCATCAAAAGTGATCACCGGTTTCCGGTAGATACGGTAATTGTTATTCTCACCTTCTACGCCTGCTTTCGTATTAAACTTATATACAGAGTTCAGATCACTTTTTCCACTGAATGGTCCCACCATCTTAGGTGTTCCACGAACCACATCGCAGTAATACATGTTGTTATTTTTCAGCAGTCCTTCGTCGTTGTATCCTACAAAGCCTCCGCTTCGTCCATCTGTTGCAGTACCGTCTGCATCATTTCCGGCACCGCCGGCATAGACATCGTATCCCGTACTGATTCCATATACATTGCTGTCTGTAATTTTTGTTCTGTTTGCCTTAATCAGGTTGACACTGATGTTGGACTTTACATCATTATCTTTCGTTATGATTCCGTTTTTGTCACATGGAAGCTTAATAGAGGAATCTCCGATCTTAATGATTGCAAAATCTGTCTGCTGATTGTTATCATCAGACTTTTTAGATAGCCCAACAGAAATATCCAGTCCAAGCAGATTCACATGGATGAGATTTCCATCGTACAGTGCATCAACCTTCACAATTCCAAGATTAATATGCAACAAGTCGGAATCCTGAATCTTATCCAAATACAATGCCCTTACAAGCTGATCCAGAACTACGAATAATGCATCCACCACTGTGGAATCCAGTTTTACATCTGCAAGATAGGCAAAGCTTGTTCTTCCGGCAAAGCCACCAGCTGTTCCACCGGATTCTACCAGTTTCAGACTATTTTCCTGATTTTGATCATCTCCTGCATTGCATCCTGACATTCTGGCAAGATTTGCGTAGCCGATAAATCCTCCGGCGATCTGCTCCTTTCCGCCTTTACTCTGAACCGTATAACCACCAGGCACTCCTGTCACGCTACTGTCATCTATGTGGGAACCAAAAATATCCAGAACGCCAAGGGCACCGCCCAGAAGCTGTCCAGATTTATCTCCCAGCACATCCAGCTTCTCCATTTTTACAACTCCGCTTTTTCCGGAGTATCCTACAAAGCCACCTACGCTGTTCAGGCCTGTTACATAATTTAATCCTGTTACGCTGCTGTTTTTGACAGATCCATTTAACAGTGAACCACCAAATCCGCCAGCTGTTCCGCTGTATGTAACCTGATTATTCTGTCCTGCATCTGTTGCTGTGTTAGCACTGACGCCAAGCCCTGCATCTGGACTTCCTGTGACATTTCCGTAATATACATAGCTTCGGAACGCATCCAACACATCGGTTTTTCCAAGTTTTAAAAGATACTGTAATACCGAAGTCTCATTACCTGCACTAATGTTTGCGGCACCGGAAACATCCGCAATACCGAAGCATCCTCCGGCATATTCACCGGCTACTACAGAGCGAATCTTGTCTGCACGGATTCCGCTTTCCGGTTTATCCTTCTCGCCAAGAACTGCTCCACAAAGACTTCCTGCGAATCCTCCAGCTGCTTTTGCATACCCTGTATTGCTTCCATTTTGATAGGTTCCGTTTACGATCACGCCCCAGTCATCCCAGGCTGACACAGATGCACAGCGGATGGTGGAAACAGTAGCATTCAGAACCTTAATCAGCTCTGCCGGAGCATTTACCATAAGAACATCCAGAAGCTTATTCAAAAGTCCCTGTTTTGTAGCTGTATCAATAGCTGCCACACTACCCGGATCTACTTTTCCGGCAAAACCACCTACATAGGAAGTTCCATCTACACGCCTTAAATTTGTGATCCTGCAGGAGTTGGTTCCATCTCCCCAGATCTGGCCGCCGATCATCCTTCCCACATAGCCTCCGGCAAATCCTGCCGGGTCTTTGTCTGCAATACCGGTTGCTTTGATCCTTGCGCCGGAACGATATCCTTCCACATGTGACTGTTTTACAACCGGCACAAAGGTTTTTAATGCTGCCAGACTGTCTGCACCGATAATCTTAAGGCCTGCCAGTGAAACGTCACCTGTGTTTGCCACAGAACCGGTAAGCATCTCACCTGCAAATCCACCGCTGCTTCTGAAGGCTTCCACTGACTGAAGATCTGTTGCAGTTCCATTTGTCACGGTACCGCCTTCCATCCGTCCAACATAACCTCCAGCAGAACCGCCCTGTGTTGCTTTACTTGCCAGAATGCTCCTTCCTGCTGTGACTGCGTATCCATATGCATACTGAGAAATGATCTCATTTAACTGCTCTTGATCATTGACTTCACCAAGTGCCTGTAATTTATTACCGTAACTTCCATAAGAACCGACAGCACCAACCCATTTGTTCCAGGTATCCGTATCCAGTCCACGAAGCGGTCCATAAACAGCTGTATTCTTTTCTGTCGGATACACTGCCTGAAGAAGCGTCAGCGGATTATCTAGTTTGATAAGACCAAATAAAACCTTCAGACTTCCTGTATCTGCAACATTCGCACACCGCATCAGTCCTGTATAGCCTCCGGCATATTCCGTTCCATATACGGATCGGATACGATAGGCTGCACATTCCCTTGTGGTTCCTGTATATGCAGAGCCTTTCCAGTTATCCGTATTGTTTCCCCAGATCTGACCACCATAGTTGTAACCCGCATATCCTCCTGCAAGTCCACGGTAAATGCCATCATCGCTCTCAGCCTGAGCCCTCACAGCACCACCACAAGGTACACAGGTTGTTTCGCTGTTTTTGATCACGGGAACAAAGGCCTGTAAAACTCCAAGAAGATTATCCGCACTGATCAGTCCTCCAAGAGCACTTAAACCACCTACCACATCCGCCGCACTTCCCGGTTCCATGGTTCCAACATATCCACCGGCACTTTCACGCCCTATGATATGTGCAAAATTATAGGAATTACTGTTCTGAATCTGTACTCCGAGAAGTTCTCCTGCATATCCTCCGGCTTTTCCGGTATTACCATCTCCGTTAGTTGCCAGAACATTAAAACCACCTGTTGCTCCGTAAACATCAGAGCTGTCTATGATAGATGCAACTACGGTCAATGCCGATAACAGATTTGAGGCAGAAAGTACATGATCCAGAACGCTTGCACCTCCGATAGCCGCCGTACTTCCCATAGCAGCTTTTCCAATATAGCCGCCGGCATAACGATAACCACTTACCGCATATGCACTGTCGCTTCCGTAATAACTGCTACCATCTTCCTGCTGCAGATTCTTTGGCTCACTGACACCTGTATGCTGCAATTTATTTACATCGGAATTGCTGATCTGTACACCAGTTCCGCATCCGATAAAGCCTCCGGCACTTCCAGCATCCGCATCGTTGGTGCTGTCTTTTTCAAGAGTACCTGTAACGGTAACGGTAAACCCTTTTTCTACAGAATTAACACTGGCATTACTGATCACCGGAACAAAAGCATTAACCAGGGAAAGTAATCCTGTCAGATCAACTACTTTTGTAAGAATTGATGACTTATCTCCAATCTCTGCAACCGCTCCGGCTTTTACCAGACCTCCGAAGCCTCCGGCATAACGAAGACCTTCTACTTTCAGAAGATTTTCTACTGCCGTTCCTTTTCCAGCGTCAACAGCATTTGATGAATTATCTACATGACCGCTCTGCATCTCTCCAACGAAGCCACCTGCATAGCCTTCTGCGTTTTCAAATCCCCTGTCAGCCGTAACAGTCAAACCATCTGCGGTACCAGCAACTTTGCAGTTTGTAATTTTGCTGGATGCAGCCTGCAGGACACTTGCCAGTTCCTTCAGACTCAGAATCTTACCAAGGACACTGTTCAAAAGATCTCCTGTGGCATCTCCTGCCTCCGCCGCACTTCCGGAACGCATGATTCCGATATAGCCACCGGCATGATACGGTGCAGTGACTTCTTTTACATTGGTCACATCAGAGTTCTTCACCATGACTGCTTTTCCATTACCGATATATCCTCCGGCATCTCCAAGCGCCACATCATCATTTTTTCCAGATGCTGTTACAACTAAGCTGTCTCCCTCGATAGAAGAGTCGGAAATTCTCGGATACGCCACATCCATGACACTGAGAAGCTGATTTACATTTAAGAGACCCAGTAACTTAATGGAACCTGTCTGTGCCACATCACCAGGCATCAATCTTCCGGCAAAGCCTCCGGCATAGCTGGTTCCCTTTATATAGGAAAGTCCGGTAATATTTGTTGTTGCAATCGCACCAGTCTCACCTTCTGTTGTTCCATCCTCGCTATTCGTGACTGCTGAAATGAAATCTGCTTCTTCACTATTCTTTTCACCTGTAGATTCACTCGAAGACGGATTCGTGTCTGTGTCAGCTTTGAATCCGGAATTGTTGTTTCCATAGTTGATATCTACTGCCTGTCCATCTCCCACAAAGCCACCCGCCATATCAGCGGATACCTGAGGGTCAGAACCATTCGAAACATATGCAATAGAAGTATTATTGAACTCCGGTCTCAGGGCACTGACAACGCCTAGCAGGTTCTCCAATTCGATTCCTGTCAATTTTGATGTAGTGGAATCTCCGGCACTTAATGCATCTCCGGCTTTGGCAAAACCTGCAAAGCCTCCGGCTTTTCCTGATGCTGCTGATGCAGTAACCGTTTTCAGGCTACTGATCCGTGTGTCCCTTGCTCGTCCACTGATGCATTCTCCAATAAAGCCACCGCTGTAACCTTTCTCATTTTGGGTAGACACACTATATCCTGACGAAACACCTGAAACAGTACTGTCAACTGCAAACGTCTCAATCATCTGACCTACAGAAAGAAGGCTGTCAATTTTTAGCAGCGGTAATCCCAGAAGTTTAATACCTCCAACATTGGCAAGGGTGCCGCTTCCGAAATACCCGGCAAAACCTCCGGCACACTTTCCGGCCGTTACGGAATTCAGATTTGTGACGGATGTTTTCCTTACTTCTCCACCTGTTCCATAACCGATAGCACCTCCTGCACGACCATTTTCCTGATCTGACGCAGTAACAGTAAGCCCGGAAGAGCCTCCGTTTACGGAACAGTCCTTACATTCAAAACGCATATAGTCTGCTGCTGTAACTGTTCCACCAAGGACATCACCGACACTGGTCATTTTAGCGTAACCTAAGATTCCTCCAGCATTCTCTGTTGCTGAAACAGACATGCTTTCTGATGCAGTAATACTATTAGAATGCTCATTAAAACTGTAAGAAATACTGTTTTTTGCAAGCACACGATTCAAAGCTTTTGTAGTTGATTTTGAACCGTCTGCAAGTTCTGAAGTATTAGAAACCTGAACAGCTCCGGCATATCCTACAAGTCCACCGGCATATTTGCCACTGGCATCTAGGGATATCGTACTTCCGCCAATGGTACATCCGCTTATAACAGAAGGGCGAAGTCCCACCAGGTTCAAAATATCCATATCCGTAATATTACCGTTCAACAAACCTGTAAGAAGTTTTTTCACAAGATCAAGAAGACCTTTATTTTCATCAATAGATGTAACAGCACCAAGGGTTGCTAAGCCGGCAAATCCTCCGGTATAATCTTTTCCAGACACTGTACCAAGAGAAGAAATACTGCAATCCACAGCATAACTGTTACGCATTTCTCCTATAAATCCGCCTGCATAACCACTTTCCTTACCAGAACCTCCTGTTGCAGATACATTTGCACTGCCATTAATACTGCATCCAAGCATTACTGTATTAACCGGAAAATCCGCAATTTGGATTCCCAGATGATCCAGTGCACCTGCAACAACTGCATTGGAAGCACGACCAATAAAGCCTCCAGAGTAATCTATACCATTAATGCTCTCAGCACCATTCACTGAACATCCGGTCATTACAGCACCTATTGATTCTCCTGCAAATCCACCTGTATAATTCTGCCCGGATATCGTATCACTACCAGATACTGAGCAGTTACTGAACACCGGATTCACATAACCAATCGGAATCAGGTTTCCGACACTTAGAACGCCTCCATTCAAAAGCGTTGTAATCAGATCACCAAGACCTAATACTGGAATCAGGTTTAATAAAGTACTAAGTGCATCCGTTACTCCTTTAAGTGCTCCTGATAGAGCTTCATACTTTGTAATACCTGAACTGTACCCAACAAAACCACCTGTCCAGCTGTTCGCATTGGATACTCCTGATAATCCTTCTACATGACAGTCTGATATTTGTACGTTTCCTTTTACAACACCAGCAAAAGCACCTGTTGAAAAAGATTTTGGATCCTTTTCCAACCCACTTGATAATCCCAGGACTTTTAAAGCTCCAGTCAATACCACGCCCAGCAAACTAAAATCTTTTTTTATTGAACTTGTTGTAGTTGAAACTGACACTCCTGATAAGGTGAGATTTTTTACAACAACCTGTTTTGAGGTAATCTGTAATGAACTGTCATATGGGGTCGATAAACTTCTGAAAAATCCAACACCATATTCCGTGTCTGAGCTGCTTCCATTGGAATAAGCACTCTGATTGATTGCTGTGTCCTGTACAATCTTTACATTACTGATTTTGACATTAGCTCCTTCCGTCATTCCCTTACGGCCTTCCATATTTCCCTGGAAGTTCTTTATAGGAGTCCAGTTATCATCTTCCCCATTGGAATTGGTGCCCCCTTTGGAAAGATCAATATCACGAAAGATAATGTAATCCGCATCCTTGCTATATTTATATCCGGTGCCTGCAATATTCACCTTATTAGTCGTTTTGCTTATATCATAAGTAAGAACGTAGGTCTTATCCTCTTCAACCGGTATACTTTCTGGATCCGCATCATCTGAAAAATCACTTCCATCACTGATAAAAGCATCTTCATCGTAAATCTCTTCGTTTTCAGTATCTGATACAGTAGTGTCCGATGCTGCAGCTTCTGAAGAAATATCATCATTTCCAGATACGGACATTTCATTGTTTTCTGCCGGAACCATATCAATCAGATCACTGCCTTTTGCATTTCCATCTGCTTCACCGGAAGTCTCTTCTGTATTACCAGAAACTTCTTCTGTTTCACCGGAGGCCTCCTCCGTAGAATCATCAGAAGGACTGTCCTCAGATGCAGTTACTATCATATTTGCAGAATTCTGGATCGTACTGCCCACATAAAGATAACGCTTTGTAGCATTCAAACCAGCTACGTCTAAGGGTGGGGCATCCAAATATTCCGCTTTTCCAATTTCGTGTCCACCATTATCATTTGCATACAATGCAGTTTTTGACCAGTCATATACTTTGTCTCCATCTTTAAAATTGGCCAGATCCGCATCACCCGGATAATACAGTTCTGTTTTGTATTCTGCTGTATCCGCAGCCGGTGTCCAGTCTGTATATCCACTCAGTGCTCCCCCCAGTAATCCCCCTTTTTTCTCTCTTGTTTCATACACCTTCCAGATGGGTTCTGTCACTTCCGCATCTGTTCCGATTGCCCGGAGCTGTGTTTCATTTCCAATCAGAATGTAATTTTTATCACCAATCTTTTTTACCACCTGACCGAAATAATTTCTTCCTTCATAGTCGGACGGATATGCGCTAGTAATATCCTGAGTTGTCTCCTCTGTCCCAGCCTTATTTGCAAGAAGCTCCGGTGTTTCTGTTGTAAATGAAGAAGCAAGCACATAATTATGTGTTTTGCTGTAAGTAAGATAGGAACCATCTTCCAGTGTAAAAACCTGTCCCATTCCAACTTTTTCAGCAATATAATCCTCGCTCATTACAGGTTCGCTGTCTGAAGACTCCCCTTTCATCAATTCAAGCTGGTATCGGTTATACACATAAATCGTATCAGTCACTGAATCATATACTGTGTTGCCCGTGCGCTCTGATGATGAAGTGATGCTACCTGTAAAATCTGATGGGAAGTTCCAGACATTTTCATTATCTATTGGAATATCATTCATCAAACAATAGGAAGCGTCTGATGCATAGGTAAGTTCTGCACCATCTGCAAGAACCTTATCCCCTTCACCAACATTTCCATCTTTGTCTCCGGAAAACATCTGTGTTCCTGTACCGATTTGCAGAAGTTGCTGGTAATTGTAGATACATATTTTTCCATCTTCATAATCTGGATTTGCTTCTTCCAAAGTATCTGAGGTGTTTTCATCATCGATAATTGTTTCATCTCCATCTGTAAATCCTTGATCTTTGGAATTACCAAATTCCTCTGTTACTTCAGAACTAATATCTGCATTTGGCTCTGATTCTCCTTCAAAAGAATCAGGAATATCACTTTCCGTGATATCAGATATTTCAGATGTATCACTGCTGAAACCATCTTGTTCCGATATATCTGCAATTTCACTATTGGTCTGCACATTCATTCTTTCTGAATCTTCAACATTCGCAACTACGACTTGCGAAGATAATAATGTAACACACAGAACAACTGCTGTAATTCGTCTTAAAACACTCAATTTCTTGTTCACAAAATCGCCTCAAATCTTCTGTCATGCTTGACTTTTTGTTACTTTTAACCACTCTGGCTGCTTTGCTGCCGCCGTCAAGCACTGGATCAGTTTTTTAGAAAACGCTCCACATTCACCATTTGAAATCATCTGTATTGCCTCTTCAGGTTCATACTTTCTTTTGTATGGACGATCATTGATCAATGCATCGTAAGCATCAACAATCCCAACAACCTGTGCACACATTGGAATCGCATTCCCTTTTAAGCCGTCTGGATATCCTGACCCATCATATCTTTCATGGTGGTGTCTGCATATTTCATAGCTATATTTGTTCAGCTTTTCCGTTGTTATCCCCTCTGGAAATCTCCGGGTCATCGCTGCACCTACTAATGGATGTTGTTTTACTACATTCATTTCTTCATCTGTCAACTTTCCATTTTTATTCAAAATTTCAATTGGTACTTTTATCTTTCCAATATCATGAATCGGTGCCAAATGGGCTACTGAAGCAATTTCTTCATCCGTAATTCCGTATTCCGGATAATTCTTCTGCAACTGAAGATATACCTGTTTCGTATAGAAACTGATATCATCTTGATACCCTGATTCAACTATCTGATTATGATTCAATACAGTAGTTAAAAGTGATACCATATCCCAATACTGCTTTGCCAAATCCTGTTCTTTCTTTACGAGTTCCTGTTCCATTCTTATAACTGTGTTCTGGACAATCTTCTCATTATGTAATGTAATAATTGCAGTATTCTCATTTGCATCTATATATTTTTTTGCTTCCATCCAAACATATTCATTCTTATCTTTTCCCGTAATTCTGCGATATGGAAGATCTTTTTCCATACATCCATCAACCAGGTTTTCTTCTAATCCTTCACTTGATAAGAAACCATGAACCATTTTTTTATCAGAAACATACACATATCTTTCTACATACTGGCTTATGAACTCTTCATAGCTTTCTGTATTTCTTACTTTCTCATACACTTCACGGATATGTGAGTACACACACTCGTAGCTTTTATCCTTCAAGTTCAGTTTTAACACAACATAAAATCGTCCAAAATATTCATCTTCTCCAGGGCGGATAACATCTGAAACTTTTACGCTCTCTAATTTATTATTGTATGTATTCTGCAGACTCAACAATATTTTATGTATCTTGCAGGTATCTTCTAAATTTCTGGAACAAAAACGATCTTCTTCCAAACAACGATTAATTGCCATTGTTTCCTCTACACACGATATGATATCCATTAAAGAAATGTTCTCCGGTTGTTTTGCCAGCATATAGCCACCATTTGTACCTTCACAGGCAGTGACTATTTTTGCATTTTTCAGTTTTTTCGCTATTTTAGGAACATAATTAGCCGAAACATTTAGCTTCCTTGACAATTCTGATGTAGATACCATCCGTTCCTGTGCTGCTAAGTAACACACAATTCTAATTGCGTAATCTGTTGAATTTTTTAGTTGCATCGTTATCCCTCTAATCTAAGCCCTGCAAAGTCTTAGTTTATATCAAAAAAATACTATCCTCTGTAGCAGTGATTCTTTTCCTGAAATATTTTCTCATCAGTTTCTCAATTATACAGATTGAAACCGGTTAATATAATGTACAATCAATGAAAATATTTATCCGTTTTTTTGTAAAATCTGTTCCATTGTATCGATATTCTCCATTAATATCTTTTTATGAACTTCGTTCAAAAAAAAGAAACCATGCCTCAACATGATTTCTCTTTCTTTTTCTATTCTATTTCTTTTAACATTTTATAAATAATCAGACCATTACTGACTGCCAGTACTTCATTTGCATTGTCAAAATTTATTCCGGAAATTTGTTTTATTTTTTCAAGCCTGTAAGATATTGTTCTATAATGAACAAACATTTCGTCTGCAGTTTTCCTAATACTTTGCTTATTTCTAAGATACATCTGCAAGGTTGTAATCAATTCTCCCTTATGTTCATCATCATATAAATATAATTTCTTTAATGTTTCCGGAATGTATCTTTCCAGTTCCGTCACATCATCAATTTCGCCGAATATCTGGAAAAATCCGAGGTTCGAATAATGTACTACTGACTTATTCTTATCACCAGTCACCAGGCGGATAATGTCTATATACTTGATAGCCCGACTTGCTTCGTGATAAGATTCTTTCAGCCGTTGATACCCTTCCACACTTTTTCCTATACCAATCTGAAAGTCTGTATCTTTCTTTCTATAAAGGATGCTTCGCTGGATAACATCCTCTACTTCTTCCATCTCTTTCTGATACTCCAGTTCTGTCTGATTGGAATCTACCTGTTGAATCATAACAATCTGATCCATATTTCTGTAAATAAGCGCATCCGGCAAAAGATACATCAATTCACCCACGATAACACCTACTTCGTGAAGCTGTTCTTTTGTATATTTTCTTTGTACATTTTTTTTGATGGTATGAAAATCAACAACCCTGTAAGTATCGCTTTCTTTCATTCCGAGCTGTGCTGCCGCTTCAGTCATTTCTTTCGAACTCAGTAATCCATTCAGAATATTATGGATAAGATCTCTCTGATACTTCTTTTTCACTTCATCCTGTGCAAATTCACTCAAAAATCCATACTGCAAGTTAATAATCGCATTTTCGATTGCCATATAATCAAGTTCTGTCAGTTCTCTATTTTCTTCTGTTATTGTTATATATATTTCCATCTCATTCAATATGGCAAATTTCACTACATATTGAACACAGCTTCCTTTCATCTGCTTCATATATTGAAATTTCGTAATAATATTAGGTTTATATGGCTGAATTTCATCTGACAATATTAACTTGGAGTTGTCCGAGTTTGTTGAAACCATACAATTAAGATTACCATAATACAACACAACAGGATTCTCGATCATGACACTTAAAAATTTGATAATATCACTTGCTGTATTACATGATCCATTATTATTTAAAATAAACGTATTAAAATTATCATGTGTAATCTTAAAATACTTTAAGCGTGCAGTATCTTTATCGAATACCTGCATTATAACATAGCGGATAATTCCCCAGTAATATGAATCTTCTGAAATTTCTACCAGAGGAATTTCATATTTTTTGCAGTGTTTTTCTAATAAACTCAATCTGCGTCCTGTAGGATCATATTCTTTTCTTTACAATGAATCCACTTATGTCACTTTTAACTAAATCTTCAAAATGCTGCTCTACTTCTCGATCACTGCATGATAAATATACCTGAAAACTGGTTATGAGTATTTCACCACCCGTCAGGTATCGCTCCATATCTTCAATTTCGATTATTCGAATGCCTTTCACTTCCAAATCTAGACCTTTTTCACCGCAAAGCAGCTTCATTTTTGGAAATTGTTCTGATTCAAGTAATTTTCTTACAGTATATCCCATCGTTACTCCTTATCCATTGCCAAATCAATACAACATAATATCTGTTATGTTGTACAGTGCCTCTATTAACCTGTTCTACCCTATTTCTGCAAGTCATTCATTTCCTCTAAAAGATAACTTTAAGCAATAAAAATAATAAAGATTATAGCCAATTTACCAAGAGCGGTACTTAAATAGGGCACAGCTACCAAAAAATCAGAAAGGAACTATGTAATATGAACAGCATAACAGATAGCATGGTGTTATTTAACATTATATCGTACGAAACTTAATCTGTCCATAAACAACATAACAGATATTATGTTGTACATTCCAATATTTCCTGTTCGACAATCTTATCCAGCTTCTTTTGGAACACTTTTTCTGTAGTTGCTGTATATATTCTCGTTACATTGATACTGCTATGTCCAAGTAAATCAGCAAGACCTGTAATATCTTTTGTCACTTTATAATAAGTCCTTGCAAATAGATGTCGAAAATTATGCGGGAATATTTTTGATTCTGCTACTCCTGCCTTTTCTTTTAATCGTTTCATTTCTCTCCAAATATTACTTCTGTCTTTTAACTTCCCATTTTTCGTGACAAATATCCAACCTTCTGCTATTTGGTTATTATGACAATAGGAAAGAAGTTTCCTTTGCAATACCTTCGGCAAAAAAATCCTTCTATACTTTCCTTTATTATAAATCTCTATCTTTCCAGATTTTACACGCTCCACTGTAAAATATTTTATTTCGCTGATCCGAATTCCTGTACATGCTATTGTTTCAATACACAATGCAAGCTGTTCTTTTCCTTCTGCCATAGCTGTTGCAATCAATTTCCTGCATTCTTTTTCTGTCAATTCTTTCTGATCCTGTAAAAAAGGCTGCTTCTGCACTTTTATTCTTTTCACTTTCAGCTTTCCTGCATTCAAAAATTCCAGGAACTGATTCAAAGCGGCAAGCATTGAATTAACACTATTGACAGCATATTTTTGGACAAGCCAATCTTTATATTGCAACAATACTTTTTTATTGATCCGCTTATCATCTGCCAAAAAAGATAAAAACTTTTTTATATCTGCCATATATTTATTGATTGTTGCCTTTGCATTTTCTTTCTGGTATAGATAATCTGCAAATTTTTCTATCTCACTTTCTGATAGCTCTATTGAAAAATCCATCTGTTCCATAATCATAGTCCTCCTGAGAATTCATTTTCTTTCATTATAGCTGTTCGCTTTTTCATATTCCCATACACTACTTTTTCTACTTGTTATACATCCAAGATTTTTCAATATTTATCTCCGATTATATATCGTATTGTTGATTTTAGTCAACAGTAGACGCTTATTTTTATCATCTATTGTGGATATAATTTAACAATACGAGAGGAGATGTTTTATACTAATGTCGGATAGCGAATTATGTTTACAGGAAATCGGAAAAAGAATTATGGATCGTCGAAAAAAGCTGGGACTCACTCAAGAAGCACTTGCAGAAAAAGGGGAAGTCACTACCCAGTTTGTTTCTTATGCTGAATCAGGGAAGCGAGCAATGAGGCCTGAAAATCTGCTAAAAATCTCCTCTGCTTTAGAAGTAAGTGCCGATTATTTACTCACTGGTGAAATTATAGATAAGGATCTGTTGATTCTTTCAGATAAGCTCCGCCGACTCACGCCTTCACAGGTACGCACAGTTGAAGCTATTATAGATGAATGTAACAACCTTTTTAATCAGAAAGAAATTACCCTTCTCTCTCAAAAAAGGAATGGAAGCTACTAAAACAGTAACTTTCCATTCCTTTTTTTCAATTATCTTACACCCCGATCAGCCCCTCTCTCCGGCTTATCTTTTCCCTGCTTTTCTTGAATAATCTTCTTATTGATCTCAAGTCGTTCATGAATGGATTGCAAATTCTGCTCGAACGGTACACCTATTCTGAAATCGGCGGTACATTCATTCTGATTTAGCGGTACGCGTTTTCTACTCCAATCGGTACGTTTTTCCTTTATTATTGTGATGTAACTATTATTCATCACAGTGCAAAGGAGGAACTATTATGCACGACTACAATACTATTCTTGGTGTCATAGAACTTCGACTTAGCAAAGTCAGTTATGATACCGTACAAAAACGTTACCGGATTGGCCGGAGTGGAATCATATTGATTATGAAACGTTATAACGAGTCTGGATTATCACTGGATGACCTTCGGCAAATGCCTGCCTTAAAAGTGGTTGATCTTATCTATCCAAAAGAAAACCTCAGACACAAGGATATTCCACTGCCTGATTTTGGAAAAATACATGAGCAGATGGTTCAGATGGGAAAACATGCTGATCTAAGTTTTCTATGGATCGATTACAAAAAAGAACATCCTAATGGTTATCAGCTCGCCCAGTTTTATAAGCTGTACCGCGATTTTATGGTAGATACTTACGGTACTTCTAAAACCTCAATGCCCGTGGAACGGATCCCTGGCGAAAAGATGTTCATTGACTGGGTCGGCGACCAGCCGGAACTGCTATTGAACACAGCTACCGGAGAACTTCAGAAAGTTCATATTTTTACGACTACACTTGGTTTTAGCAGTCTTGTTTATGCAGAAATCTTCCAGATGAAAAACTTCCACATTTTATTGCCGGTACGATACATGCATTGTCTTATTATGGAGCAGTTCCTAAATATCTTGTCCCAGACAATCTGAAAACAGCAGTTACCAAACACAGCAAAGATGAACTTGTATTGCAATCAGCCTTTTCAGATCTGGAGACCTTCTATGATACGATTATCCTTCCACCACCAAGGAAACCGAAAGGCAAACCAACGGTTGAAAACCACGTGCGTTTTACTGCTCGTATTATAGCGTGCTCATCGTGTTTTGTCGAGTTCCATATTATGAAATTTGACTGTTCTGTTGTATTAAAGATAAAATATATGACACTATTCCAGTTGTCATTATGACACTTATAGCAATCCAAAAAAGTCCCATTTTTATATGTTTACTACCTTCTTTTGATTTTCCACATGTCCGCTTTAATAATCGTTTCCAAAACCTTTTTCCTTTCTTTTCCATTGCTACATTGAGAACAGCAATAATATATAAATCTGACCAAACTATATATAAAAGAAATACTCCTGTAAAAAGCAAACCAACCATCTGAAACATCGCATACTGTCCTGAAGGATTAGTAAAGTATGTTTGAATCAGACCATTAATTATTATCTGTTGTTTCAAATAATCAAAATTAATTTGACTATTGTAAATCGGACTATTAATAATACATATTAATATTGGTATTACCCAAACAGATACCATATTAAAAATTCCTATTTGTTGTAAATTCTTATCATACGAAATTCCATTCTTTTTCCCTTTATAATATATCGTGCATGTTAATAATTCTATCAGCAAAGATATAACAATAAACCCCAATAAAATCTGCCAACGATATTGCACATATACTCCAACTGCAAAAATTAACACTAATCCTCCCAATAGTACTGTACCATTATCCGTCTCTCCACTCTTTCGATTTCTATTCCGAGTATAATTCTGAGATTCATTCTCAATTATTACTTGCTTTTCGATAATTTTAGGTTCATTGTTTTGATTGGCATTAACTTCTCCATTATCAGTACTTATATTAACTTGTCCTCCAGAAATAATGAGCTGTATTATAGTCTTTGAACCGCCATCTCTATTTTCTTCCAAGGCATTTCCTCCATTAGTAATTTTCCTATATCAATATAATTAAAACAACATTTTATAAGCTTATGCTTTTGCCTTATCATGAATCCATTTTATGTCTGGATAACTTTTCAGTGTAATCCACTAAATCATATATAGTATGTGTCCCATTTAAGATTCCATATAAAATTTTTTGAACATCACTATCATGTTTTGCTTCATTTAATGGATTCCATTTTGCACAAATGATAAAATTATATGGTGTCAAATATCGTGTACGAATACATGCTTGATTTTCAATATCTATTACCTTACCATCTATAACAGCCGCACCATCATCATATTCAGCTCTTGTTATTAAATGACCATTAAAAATTGCATATTCTTCATAATAACTTCCTATCTGCTCCACCCAATAGTCTATTTGTTCCTGAGTCATCTCTTCGTACAGCCCTGTAGCTTCTTCCGGACTTGTCTCAACATACACAAATTTCTTATAATATGCCAAAGATGAATATACAACTATTTTCTTTACCTTCAGCTGCTTTCCATCCATCAAAAACCTTTCACTATCCAATCTTTCGAAAGATGAAATCTCATTGTTACTACTCCCTCTCAACCACCATATTGGGTCTGTCATATTCTTTTTATTTCTATTTAGCGGATTCCGCAATAATATTTCCAATCTATCAACACATTCTTTAGGATTATTAAATTCCTTCACTCCCCTTACTCCCGGAAATGCTTTTCCAACCCTATAATCAAAAAAGTGATTTGGTGAGTCAAATTCATCTATATCCATTGTGTTTCTTAAATCTATTTTTTGATTTCCATCTTTCTTATCTTCTCCCAGAATATTACTCAACAATTCCTCATATCCTGCATTAAAGTCTGTCAAATCTGCATACATTCTTGCTGCTAAATAATTTGGAAGATATGGCATTCCATTCTCATCATATTCATTAATAATTGGAATAAACTTCTCTTGTCTCACATTACCATACACTTGTGATGTTATAATTGCCGATTCCTCTCCAACACCCCCACTTCGGCTATCTGCCTTATATTTATATGATTCATTGCAAATAAGCAAAACTTTGTCTATTGTTTCATCTGCTACAATTCTTTCCATAAAAGCATACTTATCATGTCCTAATCTTAAATCCTTATAATCTATAACAACCTCCACTCCATCCTGTTCTAATTTTTCTTCCAACTTTCTTACCCATTCTTTATTGCTTTCTGGCACCCACGAATATGAAATGAATACTTTCTTACCTGTTCTTCTTTTCTGCTCATTACCTTGATAAACATTGTTAACTAACACGTCTTTTTTCTTTTGGTCTTTTGCTGATTCTATATTATTCATAATTACATCAATTTTTGCATTTTCTTTTGCTATATTTATCTGCCCACCTGATACATTAAATATAACAGCCGAATTTTTTTCTTTTTCATCATCAAAATATGTAATTCCATCCAAGGTTAAATTTATCGAAATGTTTCCTTCCAAATCAATTACCTGACTTTTGCTTGTTAAACAATTATAACTTATCAAATCATCAAGTATATCATAAATCGCTGTTTCAACACTTGGTATATCATCAAAATATTTATAGTTCAGTTCAAAATTATTTTCACCTGTACTATTTCTATAATCCAATATCTTTTTTAAAAATATTTGACTGTCTTTTCGCATATTCATTCTCTCCTATTTAATACAATTCATAATAAATTCCTGAAATTTTTGTAAGTTGCTTGATAAAGTTGGAATACCATTTGCAATCGTCATCATTGGAGCAATTAATGTTATGCAATTTCTCAGTCTACTTACTTTAGGCTGCGTTTTTGCCAATTCTTCCCTTGCCATATCAACAATATCCATAATTTCTTCTGCATCTTCTTTTTTTAATTCAGACAAATCATTTTTTATTTCTCCTATAATGGCATCCAACTCATTATTACCAATTCCATTATTCTGTATTGCATTAACATTTCCATTATCTTTTGCAATATTAATCTGTCCTCCTGTTATATTAAATGTCATGTTGCTTCTTCCATCCATACTACTTTTTCTCCTCTCCTTCATTGCTTGATATTCTTTTACTATATCATTCGGCATAAGTTCAAGATAATTTTCAACATCTATATATAAAAAACTTTCTAATAACTCCGGGTTATTTTTATATATTGAATAAATAATTTCCAAATCCAAAAAATCCCAATCTCGAAACAAAAACTCAATGTAATTTTTAATATTATTTATATAATCATATCTGTCTTCACCACTCTTATCCGTGCAATACTTCCTTGGAATCTCATCTAAATCATTTTCATCTGTTACATCAAGCCACCATGAAATGGTATGAAACAATGTCCATTCATAAAATGGTGCCAGTGCTTCTCTTTCATAGTTATCCTGTGTCATATTATATAGTTCTTTTATCGTTTGTACGCACTTCTCAAGTTTTATATCTAAAATATAAGAAGGATAAATACTGTCTAGCACCTCAGCATAACTCACCCCCTCACATGTACATTTTAAAAGTTCAAACATATATCCAACGTTTTTGTTAATTATTTTTTTTGCTTCCCTTGGAACCTCTAAATAAACTGGTAACATTACTATCCCCCTATTTTTAAATAGAAAAATCCTACATAATATAGACATATTATACCATAGAGATTTTCGTAATAAAGTTCTTTCTAAAGATTTAGGTTTTAGATTTTATCGAAACATATTTTTACTGCATAGATGTCATATTGTATTCTTTTGTCTATACCACAATTCCAACACCAGAGCTTCTAAAGGAAAAATCAGATTGACTCACATGTTGCCAAAAGTGATTTTTGAGTTGAATTTTAAACCAATACGTGATATATTAATTATACAAAAAGGGTGTCACCGATAGACGGCTGACCCATTAAATCAATTAACTAAAAATAGCCGCTCAACTTGCTAGGTCGGGGCGGCTATTTTTGTGTCTTATTATTATCCTTACCAAAGGAATACCATGGGACTTCCAATAGTTTCTGCTTGCATCCAAAAGCTTTGGTGTCATTGGCTTTGTAAGATGCTTTCTGCTCACACATTCCCTCACCATAAGGTTGCCATCGGCTTTGGCGATAACAAAATCAGATGTGTATGCCCCTTCTTCCAACCCCTGCAACAATACATTAACTTGGAACGACTTCACCTCTTCTGTTTCCGACAATAGATTTGCATAGGCATATTGAATTGCATCATAAGTTCTATACACTCCCTCACACTTTGCAACTACTCGTTTTGAAACCTTTGCTCCTTTGTAATTCTTTTTCCTCATAAATACCACCTTTCTTTCCAAGGAATATAAGAGTAGGAAAATGCCAAAAACGCAATCCTTGGAAGCCTTGATTTTAGGGCATCCCAAAAACGGATTTTGCCAAAAATGAAATCTCCATATATTCGGGCAACCCTCTTTATCCTCAAAAGGCAAAATCCTTTATCCTCACCTATTTTCTCTTTCAAGGCATTTTAGGACTTCCTTCAAGGTCTTGGCTTGCTCTCTATTTCTTCTCTCTTATCTCTCGATATTCCTCTATTTTCAAGGCTTTCTCCATGGTTTTATACAAAAGAAAAAGACCTCATAGAACGGTTTTTCCGCTCTACAAGGTCTTTATTTTCTCGTTATTTTATTCATTCCCTAGGCTAAAGATTTTTGCCCCTTGAGGATAAAGGGCGTTGCCTTGTGATATTTTAATTATTCAAACTCTACAAAGACTAACGCTTTTTGTTTAGGAATTATTCTCTGTAATGTTTCTCGTTCTTTTGATTATTTGATATATCCATATTATCCTGCCTATACGAGCTAATGTTATCATTTTGTTATCGGCATTGATAACACCTACTCGATAACTGTGGATAATAACTATATGTAGCATGTCAAATTATAAGCTATTTTGCTTAGAGATTCAACACAAAACTGAAATTTTACTTTTCCTTATATTCATCTGGTATTGCTATTTGAAATGTTTCACACAACAGCATCACATCATGCACATCATTTTTATCGTGTTCATATCCCAAATGAAGCATTACCTGACTCAATGGTTCAATACAAGAAACAGTTATATCTCCAACTTTTCCAATACCGGAAAAAGTTTTTGATGGAAATATATCTCCCTCATAAACAATTCCGTCATCTGTAAATTCAAAACAATGTAAATCAATGATTCTTTGTTTATCATCTTTCCAGACAGTATGACCATCCGTTGTATAATCAGTATTTACTTCCTCAAATCCATGCTGCTTAATCACATAAATATAATCATGATAATGTTTCAGTTCAACAAACAAATCAATATCATTGTGTATTCTTGATTCTCTTTTAAGAAGTGCATCAACACCCCATCCGCCATCTAAATATACTTTAATTTCGTTTTGCAAAGCATATTTTATAATTTCACATGCATCTTCTGTACGTACCATAATCTATCCTCCAAATTCAAATCTTTGTATGCTTTCCAACTCACTAAAAGCCTGAAATTTGTCAGTCTTTCATCCTTTTTGTTATCAATCACCAATTAGCTGTAATCCATTAGGATTTAGCTGATATATTTTATCGCACACCTCTTCAATATACTTTCTATCGTGAGAAATGCTAATGACAGCCCCCGGAAATTCTCGGAGCATTTTTCTTATTACCGGACCGGACAATGGTGAAAAATTTCTTGTCGGTTCATCCAGAATAAGAACATTTGCACCACTTAAGCTCATCCTCAAGAGAAGCACTTTCGCCTTTTGTCCGCCTGATAACTCCCGAATCGGATGCTCCATTTCATCTGGTGTGTATTTAAGTGAACCAAGGTATGTTCTAATTCTTGTACGCTCTTCTTTATCTCCTGTTTTATCAAGGTAATCAACCGGTGTAACATCCAAATCCAGCAGGTCTTCATAAGTTTGAGGCATATATTCTGCTTTAATGTCATTCCGATTTAGGAGTTCTTCCGCTATCTTTTTTAGAAGAGTCGTTTTTCCTGCCCCGTTGGCTCCTATCATACAGATTTTTTCTGAACCTTTTATTTTTAAATGAATTCCTTCTGCTAAAATTCTTTTGCCATCCGGAGTCACAAGCTTTGAAAGTTCATATTCTATGACCGTTTTTCCTGCGGGAATGTGTGAGTTTTCATCCCCTAATTTGACAAAGATTGCTTCTTCCTGTTCCGGCATCTGAGTCATATTTTCATCTTCTTTTTCAAATCTTCGTTCCATTGCCTTAACCGTATGCATTTTGTCCTTTAAGTTTTTGGCAACAGACGGTGCTTGTCTGGTACAACTTCTTAATGCACCTTGTACACTCTGCATAACTCTTTGATATTTTTCATCGCGAATCTTTTTCTCCCTACGGTCACTCAGTGCCCGCTGTTTTTGGATTTCAAATTTATGAAGCCGTTCTTCCACATAGCGTCTATAGGGAAGCTTTGCCACGGTATATCTCGCCTTTGTTTTTCGTATAATCTGCTCGATATGTATCACCATGTTGGCAGTACGCTCTATCAGCGTTTCATCGTGTGAAATAAAAAGCACAATGTGCTTCCAGTCATTTATGATTTTTTCCAGTAATGTAAGCGTCGCAATGTCGATGTCATTGGAAGGTTCGTCCAACAACAGCACAGAAACATCGCGAATGAAAAGCCTCATAAGTTGTGTCTTGACTTTTTCGCCTCCTGAAAGACTACCCATTGTCTGGTTACTGTAGAAAAAATCATTTTTCATTCCAAATTTTCCCGCAATAACAGACAATTCTTTAGGCGTTTTCTCCCAGAATATTTCCTCTTCAGAAAAATATTCGTATATTGTTTTTTCCTTATCTTCATCGAGCATCTCCTGCGGAAGATAACCAAGACGTTCGTGTCCCATTATCCTTTCCCCATCTGCTTCTATATAGTTTTCTACAAGCGACGGATTGTATATCCACTTCATTAATGTCGATTTCCCATTTCCCTCTTCTCCAATAATAACTGCCTTATCTCCATCATTTAGCACAAGGTTGAAATCATTAAGAATTATTCTCAGGTCTTTTTTATGTGTTAAATTTAATTTTTTTATCTGCAACATTAAAGTTTCTCCTTTTCGAAGTCTGAGCCAATTATTATTTTGAACACACAAAAACGAGTCTTTTTTGCATACGCAAAAATAGACTCGCTAAATAGCCCCTTATTTCTTTTCCAAAAGGAAAACAAAGGAAATGCCTCTTGCGATAATCCAACTTAAGCGTACACAAAACAAACCTATTCTCTACAGGCTCAATAACTATATGTGTCTTACTTAAATCAAATTATCTATTAATCATTTCCTCACCTTACACAAAATGTGCCTTTCTTTCTTCTAATGGCAATACTATCATACTGTATTTTTTGTGTCAATACATTTCACCTTATGGAAGTGCAAATTAAAATTTTCACTTCCTAATTATACATCCAACCATTACGAAATTCAATCTTTCACAACCTCTTTACAACCACAACCACAGCACTCCAGCAAACGCAGGAGCACCATACCGTAAAACGCTTATGTGTAAATCAACTCCGTTCCTACAACTTCCCTCACACAAGCCTGAATATTATTCATTCTTCCAATCCATTCGTAGGGATTATCTTTCTTTAATTGTTCCGTCACATCTTGTCTGTCGGCATATTCCTTTACCAGTCGAAGAAACATATCCTCTGCTTGCTTATCGACTTCTGCAAGATAACTATGCAGCTTTCCGCTTGTCAGCAGGTTCATATATAACACTTTATAGTGTTCCTTTAAATGCCTTGCATGTCGTTTCCCCCATAAACCAATCGGCTCTATTTCTTCTTCGGCTGGTACTGTGATGTTCGGCAATAAATAATCACCCACCTGTCTATAAGTTCCGCCCATTTCTTCAAAAATTGTCTTTGTCATTTTCCTTTTCCTCCTGTGATTTTTGTCTATCGTGATCGTGTATTATCACGCTTGCGACCTTTAACTGTTCTTGCCTGCTCCAACAAATCATCTATCTGTTTGCGACCAAAAACCTTACGGAGCAGGCTGTAATCTTTATTTTCTGCTTTTAGGATTTTGTTTTCTTCGGTCAATCTTTCATTGACTTTCTCCAAACGCTGATTGGTGCGGTATAACTGTGCATTCGCTGTATTCAGCCTATGATAGTTGTCCCACCCCTCAAAGCAGCGGGCAAGCACCGTTTTGACAAGTTGCTTCAATTTCCTTACAACCGGCTCTGCCATTTTGGTTTTATATGCCTTTGCAGTCATAAATTTCTCTGGTTCTGGCAACTGATATTTCGGTGCAGTATCAAGCTCTATTTCAAGATTTGACAGCTCGTCTTTTGCCTTATCATAGTTCAATACTCGTTCCGACAACACATCAAATTCAATCTGTTTCTGCTCGATTTTCGCACCTAATGCCGCCACTTCTTTTTCTCTTTCCTGCTTTTTATAATCCAAAACAGAAAGATGTTTTTCGTGTGTGCCTAAATGTTCCCACTCAATCCCATAACGTTCCATCACCGCCGCAAGCTGTTCTTTTTCGGACTGTATCCATTGCGACCACTCCGTATCGCCACGACTGCCGCCCTTAAAACCTTGCGTTGCAAGAGCCTGCTTTAGTGACACTCTTGTATCAAGTCCACGCTTGCTGCCTGTGGTAAAAGGTACAAAATCTATGTGCAGATGTGGTGTAGCTTCATCCATATGCAGATGAGCCGAGAACACCCGAAGCTGTGGATTTCGCTCCTGAAAACCCTGATAGTATTCATCTAAAATCTGCTTTGCCAGTTCTCCGTTTTCCGTATCGGCGTTCATATTTCCCTTACCGCCCACCTGTAAAATGATTTCGTGGAACGGTTTTTCCTGCTTGGAACTTCGGATTTTTTCATAATAATCTTTTATCTTTCGGTCTGACCTTATCTGCTTGGCATTGTATCTTTCCAATGCTTCATCAAACAATTCGTGATAAACTGTCTTTATATTTTCATTGCAGTAGTCGATATTGAGATGAGTACGAGTTCCGTCTACATTTTCTGCTCGGAACTTTCGGCTATTGTGATTGACCGAGCCTTTACCGACCATTGCACTTATCGTTCTCTGCATTTTTTCATCTCCCATCTGTAAATTTCAACATTCTCAGGTTTTGTTACTTTTGTCAAAAGTAACGCAAAAGCACTTTTGACGGGTACACCCATCAAAAATGCGACCTGTAAACAGGTTTTGCGTTCTCCGAAGGCTCTCCGAGGGGTGAGCGTGTGCCGGTGGCACACACGCCTGCGAACCGACCGAGCCAGCAGGCGAGACCAAAGAGCCGCCTTTGAAAAGGCACTCTCTGCACACTCCCCTAAACTTTATCCGGTGTCAAAGTGTGACGATGGTGACAATGTTTTTCACAGCGTGCTGCTCTCAAAAACATTGACACCTTTGACACCGTTTGTCACGCCGTCTGCTCGGTTTCTTTCCAAAGTGAAACCTTTCTTCCGTCGTGTGTGCGGCTGTTCTGATAACGGATACCGTAATCACGAAACAGCCTGCTTGCGTTGATACTGAGCCTTAAAGAAAGTACATTCGGCTTTATATCCACCGCAAGCCTTTCGCAAAGTTCCGAAGCAGTTCCTTCCCATCTGTCACTTTCCGAAAAGAGCGTATCCGCTATCTTCTCAAGCAGAGGTTCGGGCGGTTCTTTCCACATCTCCGTTTCCGATTTTGCAAAGTTCCACACCAATCGCTCGCTGTCCCTTACAAGATGGATTTTCATATCCTGCTGGTCTCTGCCAGCAACATCAAGTGTGGCATTGTTGGAAGTACGCTTGTCCTTACTGAGAACAAATGCACCGTCTGCCGCACCCATCAGACCATTCGTGCCTGAAATCATATCGAATATATCTTCCGATTTTTGTTTGCGTGTATGATGAACAATAAGCATTGAAACCTTGTAACTGTCTGCCAACGCTTTCAGCCTTGCCACAACATCATAATCACTTGCGTAGCTGTAATCTGCTCCGCCTGCTTCACGCACACGCTTTAAGGTGTCTATGATAATCAAGCCTGTGTCTGGGTGTTCCCTCATAAACCCTCTTATCTGTTCTTCCAGTCCGCCATTGACCGTTTTACATTCCGTTGCGAAATACAGATTGCCTGTCTCCTTTGCACCGAACATCTGAAACAATCGCTTCTGCAAACGTGGGTAATCATCTTCAAGGGCAAAATAAAGCACCGTTGCCTTACGCACCTTATACTCCCAAAGCGGTGTGCCTGTGCTGATATGATAGGCAAGCTGTGCCATCATAAAGCTCTTTCCCACTTTCGGGGAACCTACGAAAAGGTAAGTTCCCCTTTGGAGCAGACCGTCGATAAGTGGTGTCTGAACCTCAAACACCGTATCATACAGCGTTGTCATTGATACTGTTTTCAGATAGGAAGGGTCTAACTGTCTGAGTATTTCCCTTTGCATTTCTTCAAAAGATTGCTCGTACCCCTTGAAATCCGTATCCTGATTGACTATACTATTGTCAGTACATTTGGAAAGTGACTGTTCCGCATCTGTTGCCGCAGATACATTTGGAATAGTCATTTCTTTTTTATTCTCCATTCGCATCCTCTCCTTTCAAACCGCCGAGAATAATGGAAATCAGTTCTATTACACTCAGCAGTTCATCATCCACACCTTTTCCTGCTTCAATCCTTTTCAGTTCCGCAAGGACTGTGGCAAATTCCGTTTTCAACGCCTTATACACTCTCGGATTGCCCTGTACCACCACATCCTGATTTAAGCAACGGCGGTAACAATACTCCTGTTTTGGCAATCCTGATAGAGCTACAGCTCTGTTAATGAGTTCGTTTTCTTCGGGCGATACTCGAAACCCTACTGTGATATTCCTCCAACGATTTTTGTTATCTCTGTTCTTAGCTGACATTTTCAAAATCTCCTTTCCCTAAATCATCTAATTTTTCTGCCATCTCAATCTGCTTTGACGGAAAGAGGTGTGCGTACTGATAAGTAATATCAATACTTTCGTGACCAACTCGGTCAGCAATCGCCACCGCAGAAAAGCCCATATCAATCAAGAGTGAAATGTGGCTGTGACGGAGATCGTGAATGCGGATACGCTTCACGCCTGCCGCCTTTGCCCCTCTGTCCATCTCGTGATGAAGATAGCTTTTCGTCACCGTAAAGATACGGTCTTTCTTCTTCAATCCGTAAAGCATACCGAGATATTCTTTCATTTCCTCACACAGAAACTTCGGCATTTTAATCGTGCGGTTGCTCTTTTTCGTTTTCGGAGAAGTAATCACATCCTGCCCTTTCAAACGCTGATAGGATTTATTGATTGTGACTGTTTCCTTATCAAAGTTGAAATCTGCCGGAGTCAAAGCTAACAGCTCGCCCTCTCGGATACCGCACCAGTAAAGCATTTCAAACGCATAAAAGGAAACAGGCTTGTCCATCATCTCAAAAGAGAATTTCTTGTATTCTTCCTTTGTCCAGAACAGCATTTCCTTGTGTTCCTCACGTCCCATATTTCCCACCTTTGCCGCAGGATTGGAACGCAGTTCATAGTAGCGGACAGCGTGATTGAAAATGGCGGACAACTGATTGTGCAGCGTTTTCAGATACGTCTGTGAATAAGGCTTTTTCTTCTCATCACGATAGGCAAGCATTTCATTCTGCCAAGTAATAATCTCCTTTGTGGAAATCTCGCTGATTTTCAGTTTCCCGAAATACGGAAGTATCTTTGTGCGTATGATATGCTCTTTGGTAAGCCACGTGTTTTCCTTCAAACGGTTCTTCACATCATTGATATAAAGCTCCGTAAAGGCTTCAAAACTCATATCAAGGTCTGAAGAAGTCTGCAATTTGAACATTCTTTCCCATTCCTGTGCTTCTCGTTTGGTAGCAAAGCCACGCTTGCATTTCTGCTTGCGTTCCCCTTTCCAGTTCACATACCTTGCCATCACATACCAAGTACCGTTATCTTCATTCTTAAATACCGGCATTTACATTTCCCCCTTTCCTGCTCCGTAGAGCCTTTCGTAAAAATACTGGCGATTTACACGCCCTGCAATCGTAATAAAGCCCTTTGCTTTCAATTCCTCATTTAATTGTCTGATGAGTTTATATGCATAAGGTTTTGATACGTTTAGTTCCTGAGCCACATCTTCGGCTCGGATAAATCTGTTTTCCATATCCTTTTTCTTCCTTTCTTAAAATAATTTTTTGCTTGCCGCTTTCTCCGTGTTAAAGTTCCAACAGGCACTCCTGCTTGTCGGCAGGCGCTGTGCTGTCCCAATGCACCGCAGTACATCAGGCGCTCGCTCGTATAGGGGTTCCCGAAAAGTCGGAGACTTTTGGGGAAGAGGAGGAGCAGTGCAGCGAATGAGCTTTTGTGCTTGCACACAAGCGAACGATACGGAACTTGCTCCGACGAGGTCTTGGCGGTTTGGCTTTTCGGACGGTCATTCAGTTGTCGCATTAAGCATATTTGTTTAATTCGTAATTTATTTTACTAAACATATTTGCTATTGTCAAGTGGTTGCAAAGAAAATATTAAACATTTTTGTTTCGGTTTTTCTTGACTTCCACTAAACATTTCTGCTATACTTATTTCACTAAATATAAAAGGAGCGTATCATTATGGCTATCAGCGAAAGAATACATTTTTTCAGACTAATGCGTGGTATGACACAAAAGTATCTCGGTACAGCAATCGGTTTTCCAGAAAAGAGTGCTGATGTGCGTTTGGCACAGTACGAAACTGGTACACGCAAACCGAAAGCAGACCTTACAAATGCATTGGCACAGGTGCTTGATGTTTCTCCACAGGCTCTTGATGTTCCTGACATAGACAGCTATATCGGTCTTATGCACACTCTGTTTACCCTTGAAGATATTTACGGTCTTACTGTCAGTGAAGCAGACGGAGAGGTATGCTTAAAGGTCAACAAGGACAAAGGCAGAGAAGCATATGAACTCCTCAAAATGCTGTATGCTTGGAAAGAACAGGCAGACAAGCTATCTTCCGAAGAAATCAACAGAGAAGAATACGATAACTGGCGTTACCATTATCCAGAGTTCGACACCACACAGCGTTGGGCAAAAGTTCCATCACAGGAATTAAGTGACGCTCTCGTGGAAGCATTCAAAGACCACTTGAAAGATAAATAAGCACCTACAGGACCTGCCACTGGCAGCTCCCTACAGATGCTTTGGCAACGACAAAAAAGCCCTTAACTATGGTTATTAACCACAGCTAAGGGCTTAGTTTATAATATGGAATTTGTTCAGAGCCAAGCTCCGAACTTTAGTCTGCAAGCCACCTGTTAATTGTTCCGTTACCCATAAACCACTGGATAACAAGAATAATGGCACTTGCTATGACTGTTATCAATTTGTTATCAAAAGACTAATCGAAATCGCTGAAACCCGCATAAACACTGGCTTTTTTAAGCAACTCGATTTATTCAAACTCGATGGTTGCCGGTGGTTTTCCTGTGCAATCATACATAACGCGATTGATGTGTTTTACTTCATTTACAATTCTGCTCGTTGTTTTTCCGATGACATCCCACGGAATTTCTGCGCTTTCGGCTGTCATGAAATCGGTGGTGGTGACGGCGCGGAGGGCGATGGCGTAATCGTAGGTTCTTTCATCTCCCATGACTCCGACGGAGCGCATGTTGGTCAAGGCTGCGAAGTACTGGCCGATTTCGTGGGCGATTCCGGCTTTGTCGATTTCTTCGCGCCAGATCGCGTCGGCGTCCTGTACCATTTTGACTTTCTCGGCGGTTACTTCGCCGATGATACGGATGCCAAGTCCCGGGCCCGGGAATGGCTGACGGAATACGAGGTATTCCGGGATGCCGAGCTCAAGGCCGGCTTTTCTTACTTCGTCTTTGAAGAGGTTGCGCAGCGGCTCGATGATTTCTTTGAAATCTACGTAGTCCGGCAGTCCTCCGACGTTATGATGGGATTTGATGACGGTGGATTCTCCGCCGACGCCGCTCTCTACAACGTCTGGGTAGATGGTTCCCTGTACCAGGAAGTCTACAGCACCAATTTTCTTTGCTTCTTCTTCGAAGACGCGGATGAACTCTTCGCCGATGATTTTACGTTTTCTCTCCGGCTCTTCTACGCCTTTTAATTTTGCATAGAAACGCTCCTGTGCGTTAACGCGGATGAAATTCAGGTCGTATGGGCCGTCCGGTCCGAAGACTGCTTCTACTTCATCGCCCTCGTTTTTACGCAGCAGGCCGTGATCTACGAATACGCAGGTCAGCTGGTTTCCGACTGCTTTGGAAAGCATAACAGCTGCTACGGAGGAATCGACTCCGCCGGACAGTGCGCAGAGGACTTTTCCGTCGCCTACTTTTTCGCGGATAGCTTTGATGGATTCTTCTACGAAGGAGTCCATGTGCCAGTCGCCGGCGCAGCGGCAGACATTGTATACAAAGTTGGAAAGCATTTTCTTTCCTTCTTTGGTGTGCAGAACTTCTGGATGAAACTGGGTTGCATAGAGGTTTTTCTCTACGTTTGCAACGGCTGCTACCGGACAGTCATCCGTATGGGCGATGATTTCGAATCCCGGAGCTGCTTTGGAGATGTAGTCGTTGTGGCTCATCCAGCAGATGGTTTTTTCGGATACGTTCTCAAACAGTGCGGAACTGGTATCTACGGTTACCTCAATTTTTCCATATTCTCTGACCGGAGCTACTTCTACTTTTCCGCCCAGCAGATGCATCATCAGCTGTGATCCGTAGCAGATGCCGAGGATTGGAATTCCAAGTTCGAAAATTTCTTTTGTATAGGTCGGGGAATCCGGCAGATATGCGCTGTTCGGGCCACCGGTAAAGATAATACCTTTCGGCTGAATTTCTTTAATCTTTTCAATGTCTGTTTTGTAAGAATAAATCTCACAGTAAACGTTACACTCACGTACACGTCTTGCAATTAACTGATTGTACTGACCGCCAAAATCAAGTACGATAACCGTTTCTCTTTTCAAAAACGTTCCCTCCTGTTTTTTCTTCTGTGCATGCCAAACCACATGCGTTTTTGGGCTTGATGCTAATTATAGTAAAGAAACCGTAAAATTTCAACCCCCGAAGCATAGGAAACGTGTTCTTTTCCCCATACTTTAGAGTTTTTTCTCTTTTACCTGGTTTATTCTCCGATGGTGATGGTGTAGCTTGCCTGAAAACTTTCTCCTGCCTTCAGGTGCTGTTCACCATATTTGTCTTTTAATTCACCATCAAAGCCAACGTTGTCACAGCGGCCGATCCATGGCTCGAGACAAACAAACGGAGCGTCTGCTTTTGGCTTGGACCATACACCAACGCTTGGGAAGCCTTTACAGGTGAGGGTAACGTACGGTTTCCCATCTACTTCCACGCCAACGCGCTCTACCTGCGTATTGTCGAAGATCAGAGCATCCTCGTCGAAAAGGGTTCTGGTATATGGGATTTTTCCGTTGATTAATGACAGTTTCCGTGGATGTGCCGCATCAACACCTGCTGTTTCTGGATCAATCAAAACATATTCAAGCTCTGTCTCGCCATGGTTCCGAAGATCTTTGTTGAAGACAATGTCGTACTGCTCCGGAATCATAAATGCCGGATGCCCTCCGACAGAAAAATAAAGGTCTTCCTCTCCGGTATTTTCTACCTCCCAGATAACAGTCACGGTTCTGCCTGAAAGTTTCTGGGTTACGGTAAAAGCAAAGTCGAACGGATAGACTTTTTTTGTCTCATCAGTCGATACCAGACGATGTACGGTTTTATTTTCTGTATTTTCCATGCACGCAAACTCTTTGTCACGTGCAAAGCCATGCTGGCCCATCGGGTATTTGATACCTTTGTGGGTATAGAATCCACCGTTTACTTTTCCGACAAACGGGAACAAAACCGGTGCGTGGCGGTTCCAGAAGGCCGGATCTCCGATCCAGACTGCCTCACGGTCAGCTTCCTTATCGTAGATACTGCAAAGTTCTGCACCGTGATCGCTGATCTGCACACGCAGTTTTTCGTTTTCCATGGTTCTCATACTCTGTTTCCCCCTGTTTTCTTTCATTTTTTGTAACTATTCAGAGCCATGCGAAATTGCATGGCGCTGAATAGTTACCATTTTTAGAATTTATTCCGGATAGACGAGACGGGATTCATCAATTCCGTACAAAACCTCATCCAGGTATTTTTTGCCAAGGTAATTTGCCATGGACAGATTCATATCCAGATAGTTTCCGCAGTCTTTCGGAGATGCACCCGGGACTTCGCCCTTGAAATCGCGGATAAATTCATACATTTCTATTACGAGTGAAACGATATCTTTCGAGCTGTAATCACCGGCCAGCAGCAGGTAAAATCCTGTACGGCAGCCCATTGGACCAAAATATACGGTTTTATCTTTCCACTCTTCGTGATTACGCAGGAACGTTGCGCCAAGATGCTCGATGGTGTGGACCTCAGCGGTATTCATAACAGGCTCATCGTTTGGAGATGTCATGCGCAGATCGAAGGTTGTGATGACACTGTCACCTACGTGATCTTTTCTTGAAACGTAAATGCCTGGTTTAAGTTTGATATGGTCGATCGTAAAGCTTGCAATTTTTTCCATGACTGGTATTTTCCTTTCTTTCTGTCCTTTAATAGCTGCGGAGTTCATCATCGGTATCCGCAGTGTTTTCGATGGATTTGATGATGAGATCATAACTATAGGCATCGCTTACTTTTACAGTGACGCGGTCGCCGACTTTATGACCCAGAATGGCTTTTCCTAATGGCGAGTCGATACTGACGTATCCTTTGAGAGAATTACCACGAACGGTGGTGACAAGTTTGTAGGTTTCTGTCTCATCATCTTCTTCAATGTAAACCTGGACGGTATTGTTGATGCCGACTTCGTCGTCCTTTGAGGTATCTGAAATAACGTGAGCGGTTTTGATCATTTTTTCCAGATAGCGGATGCGGCTTTCGTTGCGGTTTTTGTCCTGTTTGGCAGCTTTGTATTCAAAGTTTTCGCTGAGATCGCCCTGGGCACGGGCTTCTTTTACAGCCTCGAGTTCTTTTGGACGGACAACCAGTTTGCGGTAGTCGATTTCTTCCTGCATTTTTTTAATATCGTTTTCGGTCAGTTTATCATACATGATTTTTCTACCTCTTTTCTTGTGAGGTTATTTTAGCACAGAATACGGTAAATTGGAAGTAGGAAGACAGCCACGGTAGAATCACTTTCTTACGCACCGGAACAGCAAATGTTCCGGTGCTGAATGAACTATAACGGTTCACTCAGCCGTGTCGCTTGGTTTTGAAGGCGGAGTTCCTTTGTTGTCGCTGTTATTTGACATTTTTCCACCTTTGGGATCGCTCATCGTTTTAACAGACCGGGTTCCGGCGGTGGTGATGATGTCCGTGAGGGTGATCTCTTCGTTGTCGGTACCGGCAGTCAGAGTATACGTTGCGTCCAGTTTCATTTCGGAACAGGTGAAAACAATGCTGGCGTAGGCTTTTTCGGGTGCAATCGTGAAAAGGGCACTTCCATCGCTGTCTGTCAGTGTGATGGTAGTGGCAGCGGACTGGGTTTCCGTACAGTAGTAGGTGATGACGGGCTGGGTAGAATCTTCGCTGAAGCTTTCTGTCATGCCGGCACTGCCGATGGCAGCCAAGGTTCCGCCGGTTGCAATTGCACTTCCGTCATAATCGAGGGCACTGTCACCATCGCTGGTCGGCCCGTACACGATCGTAGTTCCGCCGGTCACGAGAAGACCGCCGTTGGAATCAAGACCATCACCATCGGCGGATACGGTCAGGGTTCCGCCGGTAATTTTAATGTAAAGCTCAGAGTTGCCTCCACCGCCGGGGCCTCCCTGCATCTTCTGTGGAGCATCGCCGTCAGACGGAGCGTTCCCCGGATCGAAGTTCTGCGGCGCATTTCCGTCAGACGGAGCGTTCTCCGGATCGAAGTCCTGCGATGGCTGCATATCGCTGCCGTTTTCTGTATCAGGCGGCATTTGCTGAGGTTCCTTTCCGTCTGCCTCGCCGGATATGCTGCCATCATCACCGGAGTTTACGGCAGCACTGCTATCGTTGTTTGAGCTTGCGGCATTGCTGTCATCGTCACCGGAACCGACAGCATTGGCGCCAGGATTTATGGCGTTGACGCCATCGTCGCCGGAATTTGCGGCATTGATGCCATCGTCGCTGGCGTTTATGGTAATGTCACCGCCGTTGACCACGACGCGTTTTCCTTCCAGGCCTTCGTTGCTTTTTTCAACAAGGATCGTTCCGCCATGGATGACGGTGTCGAGCTCCGCATGGAAACCGTCGTCACCAGAGTTTACGGTGATGGTTCCATCATCGACAACGATGCTGCCGGTTGCATGGAATCCATCCTGTTCCGCCTCGATCGTAAAAATCCCACCAGCAATATAGATATTTCCAAGCTCTGCGTCATCCGTATTCTTCGCTTTGACCGCACTGTTTGCAGCATCAATGTCAAAGCTTCCGTTCAGAATTTTAATCTGATCTTTGGCTGTGATCCCGTTGTCCGCAGCGGCGATTTTGTAGGTTCCGCCGGTAATCACAAGGTCATCTTTGGATACAATCCCGTGCTTGTAGTCTGCCTCGATGGTCAGACTTCCTGTCCCGTTGCAGACAAGATTTGATTTGGAGAAGATAACGCCGTCTACCGTGTTGTCGTCAATCTGAGTGTACTCGTTTCCACCGCCAAGCGTGTTGCTGCTGTTTTCAGCAAGCGTGATGAAAACTTTGTCCGCTTCGCGAACGTAGATGGCAGCATTCGTCTTACAGTTGATATGGACTCCATCGAGTACGATCTGAACCTTGTCGGAATCGGATGCGTCTACGATAATCTGGCCATCCTCAAGTGTTCCGCTTACGATGTAAACGCCTTCTTCCGTGATGGTAATTGTGCTGCCATCTGCTTTGACTCCGCTGCCGGAGACGGTAGCTGTCGTCTTATTAAGTGTAATTTTTACGGCTTCCGACGCTTTGTAGCTTCCGCTCTTCTCACGGTCTGTGAATTCGGTGTCGATAGTGGATTCGGTCAGTTCCAGATCAAAATTAATATCGGAAGCACTTTCCATTGCATTTTCCGAATCTGTGCTCTCTGATGTGGTATCCGCGTTGTCGGCAGATGTTTCGCCGGTTGACTCTGTACGGGCAGATTCGGCATTTACAGAGCTGGAAGATGTCACTGCTGTGCCGCATCCGCCGAAGGCCAGCGATGATGCAAGAAGCAGGCTGACGACTGCGCCGGTCTCTTTTTTTCTGTTTTTTTCTTTCTGTTTCGATTCATTATAATTCCTCCCTTCCGGTCTGCGCACGACTGCACAGGATTTCAAGGTTTCCGTTTCTGCAGCGGAGCTGGTCAATCATGTTTTTCTCTTCGCCTTCCTCGCGGAATACGATGCGATACTCCAGCTTGAAAAGACTTCCCATATTCGTGGTTTTTGCCTGTACAAGCTCGCAACGGGTCAGATACCTGGCAAAGATATCGTCAAAAACACTGGTATAATCAAGGGACTCCGGTTCCAAGATTTCCATTGACGAGCATGATCACCATCTGTACGATCACAGGCATCAGAACAAGCGTGACAGCAAAGCTTTTGGTGCATTCGCTTTTGTACCTGTAAACAGCAGCGATCAACAGTCCCAGAATCAGAGACACTGCTGTGCAGGCAAGGAACTGACCAAAGGTGAAGGCGGCGGTTGTTTCTGTAAAAACGGAACTGAATATTGTGTTAAGCATAGCAAATTCCTCCCAGAATTTTTTTATTTTCTTGTCTATTCAGAGCCCCATCTCGATTCCGCTTACGCTACATCGCGATGTTGCTTCTATTTTGCATGGCTCTGAATAGTTACATTTTCTTTTTTGTGAAGCAGATTATGTTTGAAAAAGGCTTTTCGCAAGCTGTGAGTCCACCCACTGCTTCTTGCTTTTCGCAATGGCCGCAGAGGACTTACCTGATTCAGCTAACAGAATGCTGTTTTTGATACGGTTTGCCGGATATCTGTGAATGGTATGAAAGCTTTTTCTTCTGATGCTTTCTGATTTTCGATCTGATAGGCAAAGCCGTATTTAGAAAATGATGCCGGATAGATTGCAAGATCATCTAGAATTTTGCTGAACCATAGGGGCACAGCACCTGGTGTTTTCACCTCCATGAGATACCAGCCTGGTTCTAAAAGCCTGGTTCCTTCCGTTGGACCGTCAAGACACAGATTGTCGGTACGCCATCGGATATTGGTGTCTAAGGTAACACGAAAGTTCCTGTCTTCCGTGCCGAAGCAGGCGATGCGGTCGTAGGCGATGTACATAGCGGGAGCAAGCCCCCGGTAGTAGTTGCGAAACCAAGTGATTTCGTGGAGAATCTGGCTGTCGAAGCCCGGTTCTGATTTTCCCGCAAGATAGGGAACCGCTTCTGATAATATCATGCGCTCGCGGCGTTTGTAGACGATTCCTTCATATTTTTTCTTTAGTTCTACGTATATGGGGCTGGTCTCTTTGACCGGACCATAACTGCGGAGTTGCAGTTTTTCTTTGTAGACGGGTTTTTCCAGCGAACGGCGGATGAGCTGGTGATCCGGGGTATCGTAATAGAGGCTGCAGATGGTATCAAGGCCGTATTCATCCATCTGCAGATGACCCGGAAGGCTCTTGCGAAGCTTGCGGGCCATGATCGGGGAAAGCATGTATTTTGTTTCATACCGTTGGAAGGTCATGGGAATCTGTTGGCTTTGCATCATAATCGATTGATCCTTTCGTTTGATTTACTTCCGGAAATGTTTTTTACACTTTTAAGTATAATGAGGAAACTTTAAAGGAACCTTAAAGAATGGACGGAAAATGTGAAAGGTTTGTGAAAAGACGGACCTCTGTAATCCGGATCGCTTTTTGAATACCATATAAAAAAAGAAAGAGCCCTTTTCCGGACAAATTCGTTGGAAGCGGATTTGTTCGGAACGGACTCTTGCAGCCGATATGCAACGTCATGAAACATATAAAATAGGAAAAGCGTCAAAAATCATCTTGGCCAGCGCTCTTTTCTGGACATGAGTGGCGCGAATGGTACATGAGGATGCGTCTGGTACCAGTAAGCTGTGGTAGCGACATCATCCTGACGTTCAAAGAGGCCTCCGTGACTGACACCAATCTGCTGCAAGGTTACCTTAAGATCCTTCTCAAAAAGGATGGGATCAAGAAGATGCCAGCGGTAGAAGCTGCGCTGTGGCATCTGATCATCATTGTGGTAATCATTATGAAGGAAGGTATCGTGGGTAGAGTAGTAAGGATATCCAAGATACGGAGTGCAGTACTGATTTTCAACGGTTTGGCCATTTTGCTGTGTTGCAAAGCTCCAGGCACCACCGAAGTAATCTTCTGTTCCGGTTCCGCAGATGGTTGGATAATCCTTGTCTCCATCGATGTAGAATTTCATCTCACCTTCTCCGTACCAGTAGCGTTCGAGGCTGGTAAGTGCAAGATACGTTCCAACGTACTGGCCTTTCCCTTTGATGTTGTCGAGGACAACGTAGTCTTTTGCCTTTTCCGTTATGCGCTGACGACGCCACTGGGCATGGAAATAGGCAGCATCCTCCGGAACCGTTGTCAGGCAATAGTCGATCTGATAAAAGAAGGCCGGAATCGGCTCATCACACTGATTTTCAATGGTAATACGGGCGTTTTTACGGAACGGCATCGGGAAATAGCTGTTGAAACCACGGGTCGGATTGACAGCAATCGGGACTGAGTTTACCTGGTAGGAAACACCGAAGCCGCAGCAGAAGAAATCGCCAAGCGGGCATTCCACGGATGGATCTTCTTCGTCATCCCAGTACATGCGCAGAACAAGATCCCGCAGAACATAACGGTTACGTTCACTGGTACGGTCTGTGACGGTGATCCAGATGTGCTGAATGATGCCTTCTCCCCGGATCTCACCAAGTGTTACGGTCTCTCCTGCTTCTATTTTCGGGATACACGGGGAACCTTTTCTGGACGGACCAAGATCGCTGGATGCCATGCCGCCTTTTCCTTTTTCTCCATTCCGGTTTTCCCAGTTAATAGAACGGGACTGTCCGCTTTTCAGCTGGAAAATGTTTTGTAAACCACAATCAAACATCATATATTCCTCCTTTTGTTTTCTTTTGTTTTCTTTTGTTTTCTTTTGTTTTTTCTCTCTTGGAAGCTTTTGATTTCTGCTTTTTTGTGTGTCTGCCTTTCCTGCCCTGCCGTCATTTTTCCGTTTTTCCGGAATTTTGTTTCTTTCATCCTTTTGCCGGAAAGACTGCTTTAAAACAGATGCCATCTCGTGTCCGCTCTGCGGTGATTTTTCCCTTATGTGCCTTTACAATTGCAGCTGCCACGGAAAGGCCGATTCCATAGCCGCCGCTTTCCCCTGGCCCGCGACGCATCCGCACGGTAGAAGCGGTCAAAGAGGCGGTTGAGATCACCTTTCGGCAGGGTATCGCAGGTATTCTGCACCGAAAATTCTGCTTTTTTGCCGTTTCTTCGCCAGAAAATGTGGATTTTTCCACCATCCGGAGTGTATTTAACGGCGTTATCCACAAGAAGAGAAACGAGCTGGTGAATTCTTGCGGCATCCCCTTCCATATGGAGTTCTTCTGCAATATCGCTCTGCAGCGCGATCCTGCCCGGAGGGCTTTTTGAATTTACAGGAAAATTCAAAAACATCCGGCCGGCACTTTTGCATGGGTGCTCGCAGCCGGATGTTCGGTTTGCATTCATTTTCTTTTTTTCTCTGCCCGTCTCCGCAGCAGCTCTTTTGCGCCTGCATACAACAGAAAATATACCGTCAGAATCATAACAACTACAATCCTGTTATCTTTCAGGCTGAAAAAAGAGGTCACATTGACTGCCGCCAGAAACAGCAGCAGTGACACACTGAGATCAATTTTTTCTTTTCTGTCGGCCAGCACCATTCCTGCGGCCGCCAGAACCAGAAGAACGGCAATTCTTGCAATCAGATTTGCCATTTTGACGCCTCCTTACTGTTTCCGGAAGGTAATTTCCCCGGTTTTATCATCCATACCATCGACGATGGCAAGAGATTCCAGATGAATGCCGCGGTCACGCAGCAGTTTTCCTCCGATCTGGAACCCTTTTTCGATGACAACGCCTGCTCCTACGAGCTCTGCACCGGAATCCTGTACCAGGGTTGCCAGTCCTTCCAGCGCTTTTCCGTTTGCCAGGAAATCATCGATCAGGAGAACTTTGTCTCCTTTTCCCAGAAATTCTTTGGAAACAATGATATCATAAACTCTTCCATGGGTGAAAGATTCTACTTTTGTGGTATAAACATCTCCGGCGATATTTTTGGTCTGTGTTTTCTTTGCAAACACAACCGGAACATTAAAAATTTCAGCCACAACACAGGCAATTCCGATTCCAGATGCCTCGATGGTCAGGATTTTCGTGATCTCCTCTCCCGCAAAACGACGCTGAAACTCTTTTCCGATTTCCCGGAACAGATTGACGTCCATCTGATGATTTAAAAAGCTGTCCACCTTCAGGACATTTCCCTCGCGTACTTTTCCGTCTTTGCGGATTCTGTCTTCCAATAACTGCATTTTTTTGAAGCCTCCCGAATTTTTATTATACCCATTGTACTTACTTCTCACTGGAAATGCAAGTCCAAATCCATCAAATTTCGCACTGTCTCAAATTTTATTCATGGCAGCCGCCGGTGTCTCTGCATCAGAGATCCTCTTTCCGGTCCAGATCCTTTAATTCCCACGCGGCTTCGACCCGGAACGGAATTACCGATTCCCAGTGCCGTTTCAGCACCTTTTTCCCGCCGCGGTCGCCGGAAAGTTCTTTTAGTTCTGAAAAATAAGGTTTTGAGAACCACGCCGGATTGCCGCTCTCGCCGCCGCAGAAAACGCAGCCAAGTGAAGCCTTCTGCATCTCCATGGATTCCAGAAAGCGCTCCGCCGTCTCTTCCTTCAGGTACGGCTGATCCGCCGCAAAACACGCACAGGCATCGGCATTTTGCTTCTCCGCCGCCTCGATTCCCGCGCGGATTGTATAGGAAATTCCTTTTTCGCTGTCCGGCGAAAACACCGTCTGCAGACGCCCGGCTTTTACCAGCGGCGCAAGCTCCTCCAGAATCCTTTCATACTGCGTCACAACCAGCAGTTCCCAGTTCTCATGCCTTCCGGCAATTTGGGCCAGCCGGTCCAGCAGATGGCGGTACACCGCCTTTCCATCCAGCGGATAGAGCAGCTTATTTTCCCCGAACCGTCTGCTGTTCCCGGCTGCCAGATAAAGTATCGTTACTCGCATTCTTTTTCCGCAATTCCCATTGCAATCTGCTCGCTCGTGATCGGCAGTTCGCGGAACCACAGACCCGTCGCATTGTAGATTGCATGTGCCAGCGCCGGAGCCGGTGTGTTGATGACGATCTCGCCGATCGATTTTGCACCGAACGGACCGGTCGGCTCGTAGCTGCTCCGAAACTCGACGCGCAGCTTGCCCATATCGAGGCGGGTCGGCACTTTATACTGCATAAACGAATTATTGATCATCTGACCCTTGTCCGTGTACTGGATATTTTCAAACAGCGTCATGCCGATGCCCTGCACCAGACCGCCCTCGACCTGTACGCGCGCAAGGTTCGGGTTGATGACGGTTCCGCAATCGACAACGGCGGCATAATCGAGAATCTTGACCTCGCCGGTCTCTTTATCCAGCTCGATCTCGACCGCACCAGCCATATAAGGCGGCGGCGATACCGGAGAGCAGTTGCTTTCCGTCGCTTCCAGCGCGATGCCGTTATTGCACATGGCCGCTGTTGCGATTTCTTCCATCGTCATGCTGCTTCCACTCTTTTCATGCACGACGCCGGTACCGGTAAATTCTGTCTCATCTTCCGGCACGTTCATCCGCTCTGCCGCCAGGGCACAGATTCGTTTCCGAAGCGTCATGCAGGCTTTTTCCACCGCTTTTCCGGTAATATACGTCGTACTCGATGCATAGGAACCGGAGTCATACGGGGACGTATCGGTATCTGCGCCGACAACAGTAATGTCATCCACATCACACTCCAGACACTCTGCCGCCATCTGGGACAGAATCGTATCGCAGCCGGTTCCCATATCGGCCGCTGCGATCAGCATCGTATAGCCGCCGTCGTCGTTGACTTTGATCGTTGCCGATCCGACATCGAGATTGGAAATACAGGAACCCTGCATCGCCATCGCAATGCCGACGCTGCGCACCTTTCCATTTCCCATATCACGGCACGGATATTTCTCATCCCAGCCGATCATCTCTTTCGCACGCTCCACGCACTGGTCAAGCGCACAGCTGTTTGCCGTTTCGCCATAGTAAGCCGGCATGAACTGTCCCTCACGGACCATGTTCTGCTCCCGGATCCGGATCGGATCGATGCCAAGACGCGCTGCCATCTCACTGACAGCAGATTCTACGGCAAAGATACCCTGCGTCGCACCGTATCCGCGGTAAGCACCGGCTGACATTACGTTGGAATACACAACATCATACGCAAACCGGTAAGCCTCAAGAGATCCATACATCGGAATCGATTTGTGGCCGGAAAGGCCGACCGTTGTCGGTCCATGCTCGCCGTATGCACCCGTGTTGGAAAGTGTATACAGATCGATCGCACGGATTCTTCCATCCTTCATCGCACCGAGGCGGATCGTTACTTCCATCTCATGGCGCGGTGTGGATGCTGTCTGGGACTCTTCTCTCGTAAAGATCATTTTCGACGGTTTTCCGGTTTTCCAGGTTACAAACGCCGGGAAAATTTCGGCAACCACCGTCTGCTTCGCTCCGAATCCGCCGCCGATTCTCGGCTTGGAAACACGGATCTTCGATTTCGGAATGCCGAGTGCATTGGACAGAATGCGGCGCGCATGGTAAACGATCTGGGTCGAGCTCAGCACATTCAGCCGTCCGTAGGTATCCATAAAGCAGTATGTCCGGAACGTCTCCATCATCGCCTGCTGGGCTGCGCGTACATGATACGTATGCTCTACGACCTCATCGCACTCTGCGAGCACGGCTTCCACATCTCCGTTGTGATCTTCCGCACTTGCACAGAGATTTCTCTGATTGTCCGCACCGACCGGACAGAGCGATTTCCAGCTTTCCTCCGGATGCACCAGCAGTTCATTATCCTTGGACTGATGAAAATCCAGAATGGCCGGAAGCACTTCGTACTCTACTTTCAGGAGCTTCCGCGCACGGTCCACGCATTTTTCATCTTTTCCGGCAATAATCGCCACCGGATCTCCCACGTAGCGCACATGCTGATCGAGGATCAGACGGTCATACGGGCTTGGTTCCGGGTAAGTCTGTCCTGCCATTGTAAAACGCTGTTTCGGCACATCCTCCCAGGTATAAATCGCCTCAATGCCCGGAACACGCTCTGCTGCCGTCTTTTTCACGGATTTTACGATTGCATTGGCATGCGGACTCCGCAGTACCTTGACAATCAGACAATCCTTCGGCGCCAGATCATCTACATAAACCGGCTTTCCGGTTACCAGCGCGAGGGCATCCTTTTTGATCACCGGCTTATTCACACTGCAGAGCTGATCGGTTCTTCCCGACCAGTCCGGTTCATAGATATGATTTTCTCTGCTCATGACGCACCTCCCTGCTGCTTTTTCCAGGCAAGGAAATTCAAAATTCCCCGAAGCTGTCCTTCATATCCGGAACAGCGGCAGAGATTTCCCGCCAGATATTCTTTAATTTCTTCCTCACTCGGATCCGGATTTTCCCGGAACAGCGCAATCGCATTCATAATCATCCCCGGATTGCAGAACCCGCACTGCTCGGCGCCCTGTCCGGCAATAAAGGAACCAAATTCTTCTGCTTCCTCCTGCAGGCCTTCCAGCGTATCCACCTTACATCCATTCGCCCGCGCCGCAAGCACCGAACACGACAGCACCGGTTTTCCCTCCAGAAAAACCGTACACAGCCCGCAGTTCGACGTCTCACAGCCGCGCTTCACACTGTAGCATCCCTGGCTTCTCACAAAATCGATCAGGAGCATGTCTGCATCAATTTCCGCTTCCGTCTTCTTTCCATTTAAGATCATCGAAATCTTCATCACTGCTCCTCCTTCTTCTGAATTTCTTCCATACATCTGCGCAGCAGCACCCGTCCCAGATGATGACGATACTCTGCACTTCCGCGCATATTACTGCCATATGTAAACTGATCAGAAATCTCCGAAGCCGCCGCCTTCAGCTCCTCCGCAGATGCCTTTCCAGCCGCCAGCTTTTCCGCCAGCTCCGCCGGAAGCTCTACACGTGCCGCCTTCGCCGGTCTTGCCCCAAGCACCGCACATCCTTTTCCGTCTTCCACCCGCACCGCACACGTCAGCACCGGGAAATCCGTTCTGGAATTTCGATGACTCTGATAAACCGTAACACCCTCATGCTTCTTCACAATCAGCCTTACCAGCACATCCCTGTCTCTCTTTGAACAGGCAAACTCCGCCAGCGGCATCCGTCCCGCATGAACCAGCTCCACCTCCGTATCCAGCGCCAGAAACAGCGTCAGCACATCCGAAAATCCAAATCTGCCGAAAATACTGCCTCCCACCGTAGCCAGATTCCGGAACTGCACCCCGACAATACTCCGCACACTCTCCCGTGCCGCACCGTCGGTATAAGCATTCAGCCCCTCATGCTCCTCCATCTGCCGCAGCGTCACCATACATCCAATCGAAAACTCCTCCTCGGACTCTTCAATCTGATCCAGTCCCAGCCCGGACAAATCAATCGCCGTCTGCACCTGCCTCTGCCCCATCTTCGTCCAGAGCATCCCGCCCAGGATACAGGCGCTTCTCTTCTGATTCAGCTCATACGCCTCCTCCAGCGACCCCACCCGGACATAATCCTTAATCTTAATCATACTTACCCTATATCCTCCATTTTTACTCAATATAGAAGCCCATATATTTGATATTATACCCGACCTGCTCCCCCCTTTCAACTTTTTTCTATTTTTTTCAAAAAAACCCTTGCATTTTCCCTCCACATCCAGTATAATCATTCAATGTCGGAAGTCATTCTGACACAAAACAAAATACATGGACGGATTCCCGAGTGGCCAAAGGGGACAGACTGTAAATCTGCTGCAAATTGCTTCGATGGTTCGAATCCATCTCCGTCCATATGCCGCAGTGGCGGAACTGGCAGACGCCCGGG
>OKRW01000332.1_pt1 | contig 48141 bp, 35 predicted proteins | sample 1601151 | NCBI WGS metagenome assembly OKRW01 (sample SAMEA3541471, study PRJEB24748) | human gut metagenome | biome: human gut; feature: human-associated habitat; material: faeces | place: China | collected 2012 | reverse complement strand
CCCATACCGATCCAGTTGGGATTAAGTCGCGGACACACTTTTCTGCCTATAACCCAGGTTTGCGATGTCCGCCAACGGCAGCGCCGTCAGGCGCGGCAAACTCACAGCAGGAGCAATCACAGGCCGCATTGCTCTCTACGACAGCTGCGGCATCATGGAGATGAATTCAGCTCAGAATACAAAAACTCGTCGAGCACCTATGCCCTCGACGAGTTCGAACAATTAAAATGGCTCCCCGGGTAGGATTCGAACCTACAACCCTCCGGTTAACAGCCGGATGCTCTGCCGTTGAGCTACCGAGGAATCTGCCAATCAGTTGCGCTCTTTCCGAACGCGCAAGATAGTATTATACCCATCTCATCAGTCGGCGCAAGACCCAATTTCAACTTTTTTGACGAGCGCGGGCGTTTTGAACCCCCAGCCTTCTCACCAGGAGGATCACTCGCTCTTCAACCTCCTGCCAGGCGGCGCACTTGTTGCCTCGCTCTCTCGGCTCTTTGAGAACTTCGGCCTTTCCGCCACTTCTGCACCTCTTCCCAAGATGAGACGAAATGAGGCGCATCGCCCGTCCCTCGTCTCGCACGCAGGGCAAGACAACCCGCGCTCTATCCCGCATCCGAACCAGCGACGAGGAGAAATTCATAGCTTCTCGCGGGACGCCGAGGCAGCGGAACCAGAGGGCCGACAGGTGGCTGCGACGCGGAGACCAACCGCGCAGCCCCTTCTTCTCAATGATCGGTTCCTCATGAATAGATATCGGCAATATGCGAGTCCGAGAGCGCCGCCTGGATGCTCTATCTGGCCGCGAAGCAGGCCCCCTCGTCCCGCAAGGCGCCCGAGAAGCAACCCACTCGCCCCACAGGGCATTCCGGAAGTAGCACCCTCGCCTCGGGGGAGCCCTCCAAGCTGCTTGCCAAGAGGGCACCCCGCGCAAAATTTCCCTACTTCGTAATGGCGGAATAACTCTCCTTCAGCATGTCGATCGCATGACCCACCATTTCCTCCGCCGAGCCGGGCATGAAGTTCGTCTTCGAAGCCTGCTTGCCGCTCTGATCGAACCCTTCCTGATCGGGGAGATAACCCTGCACAGAATCGCCGTCGAAGCTCACCCAGTTCTGCATGATGTTATGCGCGTACGGCGAATCGGCCCTGATGTCTTTCAGGGACTGGATGTTCATCTCCGGCTTGACGCCTGTAATAGCGACATCATCGATAGCGAACACCGAAACGTCGGTCGTACACGTCGGCTTCGATTCGGACTGCACATACTGGAAGACCTTCGGGTCGGGACCGGACTTCAGCTTGTCCTTGTCGAGCTGCTTGTACTCGAACTTCTCGTTAGAGTACGAAACGACGTGAACATCGCCGCACGAAATCACGTTTGCGGTATCAACCACGGAAACGCCGAGACAGCTCGATGCGACATCGAGCATAAGCCATGCCGCCTCGTTGTCGAAGAATCCTTTCTTGTATTCCAGGCCACCCTTCGAGCCCGCAACATAATTATATTCGGCGCGGACACTGCCCCACTGATCGCCCGTGCACCCAGCAAAGTAAATCGCAACCGTGTCCCCGCCGTAGTATTCCTCCACGAATCGCTCGGAAAGACCGGCGATATCGCAGGTAATCTGACGTCCCGTAGGGTCGATTTCGGAGTTCATCTGGTTTTCAAGCGTGCCCGAAGCCATATTGACGGTGTAGAGGATTGCGATCGGCTTGCCATCGACACCCTCGAAGCGCAGCACGGGCAGCACGTGATCGGTGTTGCCGTTGTCGTTCGATACCTGATTCCACCCGTCGGCCGTCTCGTAGCAGCGGTTGGTGTTGGCGTAAGTCACGCCCTCGCCAAAGCCGAACTTCGCGTCTTTCATGCCCGCCAGCGCCGCCTTGCACGCTTCCTCAATCGCATTGTTAATCGCGTCCTGATTGATATCGTGCGGCGCACTCAAAACATGCGGATTGTGGTACCACTGCCTATCGGCGGATACTCCCGTCAACGATTCGATCAGCTTCTTATCGTCGTCGATGTTCACCGGGTTCACATGTTCAATTGACGAGATCGCGTACTTCTCGTCGTTGAACTCGAGCAAAACAATCGAGAACCTTAAATCATGCCCCTCGCGTACATTAGTGTAATACCCCTCGGAATGGACGAAGTCGGGTGTCCCCTTCGCCTGTCCGGCTTGGGTGTTGCCCTCGTCGATTGGGCAGTACGCGTCGAGCTTGATCGCAGCGTGCCCCGCACCGACTCGAAGCACACCCGCCTCGAGCTTCGCAAAGTCGATTGCTGCGGACTGATCAACTTTGCCGGACGCGCTGCCCGACTCCGATGCCGACGCGCAACCGCCGAGCGCAGCACTTCCCGCCATGCCGATCCCGGCAAGCAGTGCAGCCTTGGCGAATCCCCTACGGGAAAGCGTTCGCTCGTTTGAGCGAACCTCTCCATCGATCCCGTCTGCGTCGACATCGAGCGCTTTAGCTTTGCAATCCATTACCCTCTCCTTTCTCCTCGGGCAGGAGTTTCGCCCCTTGCGAAACCCCGTCACACGAGGAACCTACCTTTTATGGTGGAGAAGGAGAAGGATGAGCGCATCGGCTCAAAAGATGAAACTCAAGTGTTCGAAAAAAACGTCTGAGACGCAAACGGGAGCACTGCGATGCAGGGCAGCTCGAAACGCAAAGCGCCAAGGCTCTATCCCCCACGCCTCCACGCAGGGGCGATTTCGTTACATGGAACCGTTTTCCCAGTTCACAACCTCATACTAATGGACTGACCGCCCATTATGGGTAATTCCAATCTACTGAAATCCATCTTCTCATCTTTTGTCGGGGGTATGCCCGCATGCGCGCGGCGTAATTTCACAGTCATCGGAATCGCGCCGATCGTGAACGCAATCAGACGAGTGCGTGCGACGAGCGACAGACCGCCGAGGAGAGCGGCAGCATAGAAAGACGAAACCGATCACGTATTCCGATTATGAAGGAGGAAACCCAATGGCAGACTCTACCGAGTCCACGGTGCAAGAGCACTGGGGGGAAACCAACGGAAAGAAGTATCGCCGAGGCTCGCGTCTTCCCAAGAAGACCGACACCGTTCCGGCAGCGCCTGCGGCTGAGACGCCGAAGGTGCCCTGGAAGTGGGAAGAGGACGGCATGACCGTCATCCGCGGCACAGCCCGTTCTGCACCGGGGTGCCACAACGTCTGTGGCATTCTGTCCTACGTGAAGGACGGCAAGCTCGTGAAGGTCGAGGGCGACCCCGAGGACCCCTATAACCAGGGCCGTCTTTGCAGCCGTTGCCTTTGCATCCCCGACTACGTCTACCATAAAGACCGCCTTTTGCACCCGATGAAGCGCGCCAAGGAAGATCGCGGCAAGGACAAGTTCGTCGAGATCTCCTGGGATGAGGCATACGACATCATCGTCGAGGAATTCAAGAAGGTCGCCGAAACCTACGGCCCCGACAAAATCGCCATGTGCCAGGGCACGGGCCGCGACATCCACCAGGTCACGCGCCTGAACGCGTGCATGGGCTCCCCGAACGAGGGCGTCCCCTACTTCGCCGGCAACTCCTGCTACCTGCCCCGCATCGCGTCCATGGCGTGCATGCTCGGCGGCTCGTGCGTTATGGACTGCTCGCAGTTCTTGCCCAAGCGCTACGACGACCCCCGCTACACGGTGCCCGAGTACTGCATCGTGTGGGGCCATCAGCCCTTCTACTCCAACGCTGACGGCTTCTACGGCCATTGGATCTTGGACCTTATGAAGCGCGGCATGAAGGTTGCCGTCGTCGACCCGCAGCTCACCTGGCTTGCGGCTCGCGCTGGCAAGGACTGGCTGCGCGTCCGCCCCGGCGGAGACGGAGCACTCGCCATGGCCATGTTGAAGGTCATCTGCGACGAGAAGCTCTATGACAAGGAATTCTGCGACAAGTGGGTCTACGGCCTCGAGGCAGTCTGCGAGCGCGTCGCCGACATGGATCTCGACGAGCTGTGCGAGCGCGCCTGGGTCGACAAAGAAGACGTCGTGCGCGTGGCCCGCACCTACGCGACGAGCCATCCTGCGGCCATCCAGTGGGGCGTCGCCCTCGACCAGCAAACCGGCGGCCAGCAGGCTGCTCACGCCATCACGGCAATGTGGTGCATCACCGGCAACCTCGATATCCCGGGCGGCAACGTCATGGCTGATGCATGCTGGGGCATCGAGCAGCCGAACTGGGTTGGCACCTGGGGCTGGGATGAGCTCATGACCCCCGAGGAGCAGGCAAAGCGCATCGGCATCGAGCGCTACCCGATGTTCGCTGTGGGCTTCAAGAACCTCTCCTCCAACGCCACCATCGAAGCGTGGCAGCGCGGCGAGATTCCCATCCATGCGGCCTACATCGTGACGAACAACTTCCTCGCGACCATGGGCGCCCAGGCCGAGCAGCAGCTCGAGTGGTACAAGCAGATCGACTTCATCGTGGTCGAGGACCTGTTCATGACGCCGACTATGATGGCGCTCGCCGACGTGGTGCTGCCCGCGGCAACCTACGAAGAGCGCGACGGCTTCGGCGGACTGAACGCCTACCGCATCAGCTGCATTAACAAAGCCATCGAGCCCGTCGGCGATTCCAAGCCCGACAACACGATCTTCCTCGAGCTCGGTAAGCGCCTCACCCATGCGATCAAGCCGGAAAACGACGACATCGCGTGGCCTTGGGACAACGTTCAGGAAATGTGGGACTACGCCCTCGAAGACGGCGGTTTCACCTGGGAAGAGCTTCGCGACGCTACCTGGAAGTACCCCGAGTTCAAGTACCGCAAGTACGAGACGGGCGACCTTCGCCCCGACGGCCAGGTGGGCTTCCGCACCGAGACCGGCCGCGCCGAGATCTACTCGATGGTGTTCCATCACACCTCGTGGTCTGGCCTCGATCCGCTGCCGAGCTACGTAGAACCCGTTGAGAGCCCCTATTCGGCGCCTGAGGATGTCGAAGAGTACCCCTACATCGTGACCTCTGGCATGCGCGTGTCTCACTTCTTCCACTCCGAGCAGCGCCAGATCGAGAAGCTTCGCGCCCTGCATCCCGACCCGCTGTGCCATATCCACCCGGAGACGGCGAAGAAGCACGGCATCGAAGAGGGCGACTGGATGTGGCTCGAGAACAAGCACGGCAAGTGCAAGTACAAGGCCACCTTCGACGACGGCTACGATCCGCGCGTCATGCAGTGCGAGCACGGCTGGTGGTTCCCCGAGCGCAAGGACGAGGCAGAGGAGAACACCGAGGACGAGAAGAAGGGTCTATTCGGCGTTTTCGAGTCGCAGATCAACAACCTCGTTCCCTTCGACGCCGGCGTGTCGGGCTTCGGTTCGAACTACAAGGCCATGATGTGCAAGATCTACAAGGCCGAAGACTAACAGGCCGCGCGAGAGGAGTTTAACAATGGCAATTCAGGGAATCCTCGTCGACGTGGATTACTGCACCGGTTGCGAGGCGTGCGTTCTCGCCTGCCAGCAGGAGCACGGCTATAGCGAGAAGGAATTCGGCATCAAGATCACCAAGCTGGGTCCCTTACATATCGACGAGGCCAACAAGGTGTTCCAATACGATTTCATCCCTCAGTTCACGCAGTGGTGCGACCTGTGCGAAGAGCGCTGCGGCAAGGGCAAAAAACCCACGTGCGTTCAGCACTGCCAGGCACAATGCCTCGACTGGGGCCCGATTGAGGAGCTGGCCGCCAAGGTCGACTCGCCCAAGCAGATGATCGTCGCCATCAACGAGGCGTAGATCATACAAGGCTTCCTCCGGCGGGGGAAGGCGGCATTCACGCCTATCGCTTGCCCAAGCGGAGGAAAGACGAGAGGGGGAAGGAGGAGAACATGACTCAGCAATTTGCCGATGATTTCGGGGGACAGTGCGCAACGCATGTCATGAACATCGACGTGCGCGCTCCGCGCGAGTTCTCTCACGAAGTCACCGAGTACCAGCGTGAGCAGGGCCGCATTGACTGGCGAGTCCGTTGCAGCGCCAACATGAAGAAGATGGCGAAGCACGAGATCAACCAGATCTATCAGTAAGCCCGATGCGGAATCTTGTCGGGGAAGCGAATACCACACCCGCTTCCCCGCCCCGCATCACCCTTTAGACGATTCGCCGCCCAGGTGGTTATCCCTACTTCCATCCCCAGGGCTTCCCTCGCCACCTGGGCGGATCTCCCTATATCTATCAGTGGGCGCCGGCAAGGCAGATAAGGAGGGTTGAGCGTAGCTTGGCTCCCGTTCACACATACAACCTACTGACAACCGACAACAAAAAAGGAGAGAAAATGGCTGAAACTCGCGTTATCGACGATAACATGCACTTCCTGCCGACCAACCTGTTCACCAACGAAGAGGTGCTTCACGGCTTTCTGTACTCCGCGCCTGTCACCTTCGGCATGAAGGCTTATCTGGGCAAGACCCCGGACGGCACGAAGGACCAGGTCATCCTTGAGTACCCCGAAGGCAAGCAGATCCTGAACTACGTTGACGGCGACTATACACTCGAGACCAAGATCAAGGCAATGGACGAGGCTGGCGTCGACATCGCGATGCTGCGCATGCCGGTGTGGCAGGAATGGCTGCCCCTCGACATGTGCAAGATCGTGAACGAGCAGGCCGCCGAGATGTGCAAGCGCTCCGAAGGCCGCCTTGTTGCCAACGCCGTTCTTCCGCCGTTCGGCCGCAAGGAAGACGTCGACGAGCTCAAGCACTGCATCGAGGACCTCGGCATGGTCGGCGTGCAGTTCGCCTGCTGCTATGGCGATCGCTTCCTAGACGACGAGCTGTTCAAGCCCTACATGAAGGTCCTGAACGACATGAAGGTTCCGGCTGTCGTGCACCACACCCCCGGCCAGAACGCCTTCCAGAACTTCGATGATTACACGATTCTGCGTCGTGAGCTCGGCCGCATCCATGCCCAGGCAGCAGCTGTCGGCCGCGAGATCTACTCCGGCATGTTCGACGAGTTCCCGAACCTCAAGTTCGTCCACACCATGTTCGGCGGCAACTGGTTCGGCCTGCAGGAGATCCTCGCACCGCACAAGTCGACCAAGAAGAAGGAGGCCATGAACCGTCTGGCCACCAACGTCGACCACGAAGCATACACCCGCTACCTTGAGAACAACATCTTCTTCGACATGACTCACCCGATGTCTTGGGGCAAAGACCAGATCGAGTGCGCTGTGAAGGTTTGCGGCGCAGACCACCTGCTCATGGGCTCGTCCTTCCCCGTCTTCTACGAGTGGATGGCTCGCTCGGTCGAGTCCATCGACGCGCTCAACGTCACCGACGAGGAGAAGGCGCTTATGAAGGGCGGCAACGCTGCTCGCATCTTCAACCTGTAAGCACCAAGGCACCTTTATTTATTGATCAGAGGGGATCGGGTCTCGATTCGGCGTGCCACCCTCCACTCGCCCGAGGCCCGGCCGTTTGTTGCGCGACGAACGCCGCGCAACTGAAAGAGGGGAAAAATGAGCAATCCCAATGCCGCGGCAAGCGCACAAGAGAAAACCCCGAGCTACGCGTGGATCGCGCTCGTCGTCTCGCTGCTCGCCGCAATATCAATCGTTTACGCATGGATGTGGCTGCCCGCCATCACCTTCCCGGTGTTCAAGGGCTGGCTTGGAGCAAACTGCGCATCCGTGCAGGCCGATCCCTCGCAGTTCGGCCTCCTGTCCAACGTCATGGGCCTCGTGCCCATCGCAGCGCTCATCATGGCGTTCCCGGCATCGTTTGTAGTCCGAAAGTTCGGTCCGAAGGTCGGCACCCTCGTCGGCCTCGGCCTTGCGGTCGTAGGCTCCGCAGTGTGCGCCCTCACGATCACCTCGAGCTTCACGACGTTCCTCGTCGGCCGCTTCATCTTGGGTCTCGGCCTTGCACAGACGATTGTCGCAGGCCCCACGTGCGTGTCCATCTGGTTCCCCAACACGACCCGCGGCCGCGCTATGGCCATCTGGTCGATCTGGGCACCGGTCGGCATCTTCACGGTGAACGTCTTCGGTGACAGCATCTACCACGCCGTCGGCCAGAACCTCGTCGCCCTGCTGTGGGTGTGGACTATCGCCATCGTCATCATCGGCATCCTGTTCGCCATCGTGTTCCGCAAGCCCCGCGCTGATGAGGCATCCGAAGTTTCCGCTGAGACGAAGTCGTTCCGCGAGGTGCTGCCGTTCTTCAAGAAGCGCCAGCTGTGGTGCCTCATCTTCATGTTCGCGATCTTCAACTACATGAACTACGCATTCAGCCAGTACCTCAAGACCTGGCTGCAGCTCGATCCCGCAGCCGGCGGCCTTGGCTGGGATCCCGCGATGGCAGGCCTTATCGGCGGCGCGCTGACCGCATGCGGCATCCTCGCCCCCATCGGCGGCTTTATCCTGGATAAGCTGCCCCGCAACCTGAAGTACATCGCAGTCGTCTCCGGCATCACCGGCCTCACCGTATGCTCCGCTCTTGCCTTCCAGAACAACATGGTCGTGTTCGCCTTCTACGCCATCTTCTTCTGCATCGGCAACATGTTCCTGAACGGCTGCTGCCGACCGATGATCCCGACCTACGTGTTCAAGGGCGGCGCAACCGCAGTTGCCCTGGGACTTTCGTTCCTCACGTTCGGCCAGTACCTCGGCCAGACGATTACTTCCTACGCGCTTGAGCCATTCAACGCATCTATGTCCGCTGGCGCATGCGACCCGATGCTCGCCTTCTGGGCACTGGTGCCGATCGGCGTCGTGGGCATCATCGCTTCGCTGTTCATGAAGCCTTCCAAGAAAGACCTCGCAGGCGGCAATCCTCAGGGGAAGCCGGCCGAAAACGCGCAAGCAAAATAATGCTCGATTAGTTCGGTTTCCACATCATTCGGCACCCGTGTCGCCCGTTCGGCGCGGGTGCCTTTCGTTATCAGGGACGCATAATGCAAGACGGCATCGTTACGCTTACGTACGGCAAAGTAGCCCACCTCGACGCCACAACAGGGCCAACGGATTGGGCAGGTCGCTCGATAGAGCTCGAAAGGAAGATGGGAATGCAAGACCATGCCCCCGCACCGCCAAGCGAATCGAGACGCCCCGGACAGATTGAAGCGGGATGCGGGATAGACGCGACGACAGGCGTAGCCATGGACGCAACGACAAGCGCCACCGTTGATGCGACGACAGGCGCGACTCGCTCGATTGATTACGGCAACATTCGGGACAGCGCCGCAGAAGCCCACGGCGACACGCTTAAGGGCGAGGAACGCGAAGCGAACACCGTTGATGCGACGACAGGCGCAACACCTGGCGTATCCGCTGCCTGCAAGGAGCTCGGAATGGCGAGTCTGTCCGACGTAATCGCCGATATGGGGATCAAACCGCCAGGACAAGCCTAGGCCCACAAGCTTTCGTCAGTGACGAGCCTGGAAGCGCGCCTACCGTGTTTCCAAGAAGCATAATCGCGTATCGGAGGGGAAAAGCTTTATACTGAGCACTAGGGATTTTGGGACGCACCGTGCGAGATGCCGCTTTGCGTCGTGGTCAGTTTCTCTTGTGTATCGGTATCTTATTCAAGGGGGAAAGATGGCGAAAGAGAAGCAGCGCAGCGGCGCTGACGGTGCAATGGAGTTGTTAGGGGTTGGGGGCTTCGCCCTTTTTTTCGGGTGGATGCTCATCACCTTCTACTGGCTGTTTGCGATTTTCCTGCAAAGCCTTCCCACCGGCGATCGCGACATGATCCAGCTGTTCATCTTCATCGGCATCGCGCTTGGGGAGCTAATTAGCCATTTCCTCGGCAAGCGAGCTTCCTACACGCCGTTTAAGACACCAGTTCTTGCAATCGAGGCGGTATTCGCCGCAATCGTGCCCCTCATCAGCTTCGGCCTGCTTGCGCACGCCCCGATACCCACCCCCCTGCTCTGCACCGCCAACCTTCTCGCTGGCATCGGCGGAGGCTTCCTCACCGTAAGCTGGCTCGACGTGTGCGGCAGGTCCAAATCGCGTGCCTATGCCCGATTCTGCTCTGAAGCGCTTTTGGGCGGAGGCGCCCTTTTCGCACTCGCAGCGCTTATGCCGACTGAGTTCCAGCCCGTCTTCTGTCTCGTTTATCTCGCATTGTCGGTGGGATTGCTGAAGTACACAAGCGAGAACTCAGACAATTCGCAGGCCGCGCCGGTCAGCGCCGTTGAACACAAACCATGGAAATTCGCGCGCGAAGTCGAGCCGTCCTTTGTTGCCTTCGGTATCGTTTTCGGGATGACCTTCGTCTTTTTGTTCAACTACGGCTCTCATTATGTCTTCATCGGCCTTCTTGCAACGATCCCCGGCGCTCTTGTCTTAGTTGTGCTCTCCCTGAAGAAAATCTTCCTGAACATCACTGTTCTGCAGCGAATCCTACTGTTCGTGACAGTGCTCGCTTGCATCTGCATCCCCTTCTCAACTGGGTATGTCCAGATTGTCTGCGCGTTTCTCGTCATCGCATCGTGGGCGCTGTTCTTGCCAACGACCTATGCACATCTCGTGCGTAAGAGCGTCGAGCTCGGAGAAGCGGCGGTATTTCGTCAGGTTCCTCGTCGCCTTTTGGCAAGCGCGCTGGGATTTCTCATCGGATGGGCTGCCGCAAGCGCGACGACCGTCGTCTTCGGTGCCCACTCCGACGCTTTCACGGTCATTCGCCTGTGCACCGCATGTCTCGTCGTCCCCGCCGTCACCGTGTTCTTCCCGCAATCGGAGCATCATGACGAGAACGCCGACCGTGCACCTGCCCCAAGCGAAGCTGTTGCAACCCCCGCACAGCCAGCGCCCGCAGGCATGAGCGAGCATGAGGTGTTCGAAGCACGCTGCAACGCCGTTGCCGAGATGTACCAGCTCTCCCCTCGCGAGAGCGACGTGTTGCGATACCTCGCCAAAGGCCGCAACGCCGCCTACATCCAGAACAAGCTGACCATCTCGCCGCACACCGTGAAAAGCCATATCTACAGCATCTATCGCAAAACAGATATCCACTCCCAGCAATCGCTCATGGATTTCATCGAGGACTATCCAGCGTCTGTACCGCCGAAACCACGGGGTGAGAAGTAAGCTCCCTACTGGGTGCTCCTTGAGATCAAGGCTAGACGTTCAAGCAAATCGCCAGCCCACAGCCTCATACCAACATACTGATTTCCACTATTGCATACCTATCGCATGATAGCGTCATCATCGTTTCATGGTCAGCTGTCTTCAACGGCTATTGGAACGCTCGTGCAGGGAGGTTTGAATGCACGGGAATCAGGCGGAGCGTGCGAGAGCGCTCCGAAAGGAGGAGGTCATGGCTGTTCGTAGCGCAAAAGACGTGAAACTTGTGGTAAAGCCAGTGTTCTTCGCAATGGAGCATAAATACTACTATGAGGGGCCCTGCCGCATGTCGTCGGGCGACGCACTCGAGCCTGGGTTCGACGCGATCGTCAACGGGAAGATCTATGAGGGAATGCAAAAGGCACTTGATTTCAACCTGCGCAACGATGAGCGGTTCGAGGTCCTGGAGCCCGCTGTCATTCGAACCACCGACGACTGGGACATCAAGGAAGAATGGTTCGAAACGGCGCTCGCAGACGACCGCATCACGGACTTCTACCTCATCAACACCGCATTCGGTGCCAATACCGTCATCGAGGAGTTCGCGCTTCGGACTAAAAAGGCCATGGGTCCAAATCCCTTCAAGATGTACGGCCAAGTGGCATTCGCTTCCAGCGTGCGCCGCGGCGCCGACGTCATCTTCTCGCTAAGCTGGCCCGAGCTGAAAGACAAGCTGCTTTGTCTGCGCGCCGAGAAGGCTATGCGCACTGCAAACATTCTGCTCGCCCCGCGCTTCGGAGGCGACAAGGCGATGGCGGGCGGGACCGACACCTTCGACAGCCTCTGCTTGGCGCGCGACAAGTTTGGGACGAACTTCCGCTACGTCAACGTGCATGAGCTTATGGATTACCTGTCTCCTCTGCCCGAAAACGGCAACCACACCACGCCCGGGCGCAAGACCATGAACATCACACCTGAAGAAGTTGCGTGGTGCGAAGAGCTTGCCGACAGCCTCATGACGAATGCATCCGAGTGCCAGATTGCGAAAAAATACCTTGTCAACAGCCTTAAAGCGTACAAGGTCGTCGACAAGGTTATGGACGCCTATGATTGCTCGGGATTCGCAGCGCCCTGCCCCGACGCCTGTTCGACGAGACGGCTTAACGAGGAGCAATTCACGTTCTGCCTCACCCACAGCCTCAATCTCGAGCGCGGCGTGGGCTCCGCGTGCGAATACGACGTCACCTCGGTTTTGTGTATGATCCTTGAAATGGCGCTCACGGGGAAGGCAGCCTATATGGGCAACACGCTCCCCGCGCCGCTCGGCCCCGACGGCGAGGTCAACTTCTCCGATCCGAAATATTCGGCACCTATCGATGGCGACAAGAACGACCTCTACCTCGTAAGCCACTCGACACCCTGCCGCTGTCTTCACGGCTTCGATGAGCTCGACGACTTCGCCTTGCGCCACTTTGCTTTGGACGCCGGGTTCGGAGCGATCCAACGCCATGACTTCGATGCGGATAAGGGCCAGGTCATCACGATGATTCGTATCTCGTCCGACTGCAAGGAGATGTTCATCGGCCGCGGAGAGATCGTCGCAGGGTTCGGATACGATTCCGACAACTGCAATGGTGGATTTGTCTTCCGCGTTGCCGACGAGCATGACTTCTTCGAAAAGCATGTCACGTTCGGATTGCATCTTCCCCTTGTGTACGGCGATTACGTCGACCAGTTCGTGTTCATCGCGAAACGCCTCGGCCTCACCCCAGTCGTGGCCTAAGGGGCACACGCGATGCCCGATAAGGCCATTATGGATAGGCTCCTCGCTGCAAAGCGGGGAGCCGCCCTCGTTTGCGACGAGTTCGAAAGCGACCGCGCGGCGGGGACGCTCGATGCATCGCGCGTCGAGAGCCTGGTCAGGCGCTTCATCTTGGCGAAGTTCCGCCTCAATGAGCAGGAGGCTGCGCCTGCGGGAGCTAGCCTGGAAAAGCTTGCGCAAGCGAGCCTCGCAAAGATGCTGAGAATCGCGCCCGACCTCGTTAAAACCGAAGATAGGGCGGCCAACTGCGACGGGGCCGACTCTGCGACGGTCAAGCAGGCTCTCGTGATCATGGCTCTTCAAAAGGAATTCCACGTGCAGCTCGATTGTTTTAGCGCTGGGCTCTGCCATAGTGTCGGCGAGCTTGCCGCGCTCATATGGCAGGCAGCTCGATAGCCGAAACAAACTGGCAATCGCCTGCCTCGGCAGACGACGCGCTCGAAACGAATGAGAGGGGATTTCAATGGGCGCCCAACTCGAAAGCGGCAATGAAACCGCATCGATAGAGGCTCGGGAAGACGAGTTTCTCGGCAACTTCGAGCTGCTCGACGACACCCTGCTGCAATTCGAGTACATCCTAAGCTTCATCGGGGACCTAAACGCGATTCCAGAAGAAGACCGCACCGACGATTGCAAGGTGGAAGGCTGCGCAAGCAACGCCTGGCTGATGCTCGAAGCGCGCAACGGTCGCCTGAAGCTGAACCTTGGATCGGATTCCCTTATCATTGAGGGGCTGCTTGGGGCACTCACATGGATGCTCGATACGCAGCCCCTCGAAGACGTTGCCGCATGGCAGCCGCGCTTTCTCAATCATCCGCAAATGAAACCGCATCTCAACAGCGACCGCAGCCACGGCATAGCCTCGATCGTGAAAGCGATACAAGCGTTTTGCGAAGTGGAATCGGGCGAGGCGGCACGTTCGGGATGCTCCCCCGCAACGACGCGACGTCCCCAATCCGCTGTCGCAACGAGGGCGTGCAGCTGATAAGGGAAACCAGCGAAACAAAGGGGACATCGTGAAAACCAAAGGGCTCGGGTTCATGCAGCTAACCATCGTCGTGGGATTCTGCCTGTATTACGGCTACTACCTGATCGCCTTCTTCGGGGCCTTTGCAGAGCTCCCGCCTGGCATAGATTTCATCAAAGCTCATCTGGGGCAATTCGTGTTCTTCGTCGGAAGCATCATCGGCACGGAGGGCTTGCTACTCTGGTTCAGGCGCCGCGACAGCGTGGCGCTTTGCCACAAGAAGTTCTTCTTCCTCGTAAGCTTGCTACCCGGTTCGCTCTCACCCCTGATTATGGCGCTCGACGCCCTAGGGGCAACGCCTCCGCTCCCCCTCAGGTACACATGCCTCCTTCTCGCAGGGTTTTCAATCGCGATGGGATTCATGCTATGGGACGATTTCATGGTACACGGCGGCCTGTGTCACAACCAATTCGCCCATGCAGCGGTCTTCTGCACCGGCGGGCTGCTCTTCCTCTTCTGCACCGCGCTGCTTCCCAAGCTCGCTCTCGGCGTCGTCTGCTGGCTCATGCTGCTCGCAAGTATGCTGCTCGTCATGTTCATAAACCCCCGCCGCCGCCCCCAGCCCGACAGGTCCGTCAGGCCCGTGGCGGAGTTCTTCAAGGGAACCCACCATCTCGACATAGTGAGCGCCGTGCTCAACGTAGCCTTCGGCTATGCCTTCATCTTGCTTTTCCGCACTGGAACCGCAAACGTGCTCGTCGCGGGCGCGGCGGCGATCCTCGTAGATGCCATCATCTCCTCGGCGATGGGAAACCGTCGCTCGATGCTCTACTCGGGCGCGCTTCGTCTCTTCTCCGCCATCGTCGCGTGTGCGCTGCTCCTCTATCTCGCGCCTGGAGACGCGCTCGCCATCGTGGCCCTCGGCGTGATGGTGGTATGCTGGTTTCTCTTCCGCACCGTGCACTGCGGCTGCCTGGCGGTACTCGCTGCAGCGAAAGAATTCCCCGTCCTTTACACCTCCACCCGGGGAAAGCTTGCCGCCAACTGCGGATTCGCCGCAGGCCTGCTCATCGGCACGCTCACCGTGGCAAGCGAGGCGCAAGATGCAAGCCTTGTCGTCACCTTGGCCATCGTCGCGTCCTTCATCTTGGCATCCTTGTTCTTTCTGCCCTTCGACGAAGAGTCGGGCACCCCTGGCTATCGTACCGTCGTGCTCGTCGACATGCCGACGATGGCCGCACAGGACAGTTCGCTTGAAAGGCGCTGCGCCCGCCTGGTAAAGCGCTGCAAGCTATCCCCGCGCGAAGCGGAAGTGCTCACGTGGGCCGCGCAAGGGCGCAATGCGAAGGCCATCGCTGAGAAGCTCTTCATTTCCGAGAGCACCACCAAGACTCATATGTCGAACATCTACCGCAAGGCGGGCGTCCACTCGCAACAGGAACTTATCGCGCTCCTGGACCAAGAGCGATAACGGTGTCGGTCCAAACAAGCACACCCTCTGGACCTCAATTTCAAAGAAAACGAATTTCTCCAGCTCAATACCTCATACGCAGCGTACCGCCCCTCATCAAGCGAGTTCCAATCTCGCTTTTGGAACTCCTGCGGTCAAGCCATCCTCGATTTTGCGCCCTAACGTGTGAGCCACCGAAAAGGTAGAAGCGTAGGGCGCTAAGGAAGGAGGCCTTACCACTCTCGACTTCTATCACGGCGAGTGAGCCATTAGTGGAAAGCTCTAGGAGAGGGAGAGTGACTCAAATGACAATGAGAATCGACATTCCCCACGACAGCGACGAGTCGAAGGGGATGCGCCCCACGTTCTTCAACGAACCGCCTGTCATGTACACCGGCGGAGATGTGCCTTGGCAGTGGGAAGAGGACGGCATGATCTGCACCAGGTCGGCTGCCTGGTCTGCACCGGGCTGCCATGACGGCTGCGGCGTCATCGTCTACACCGACAAGGAGACCGGCAAGTTCATCAAGGTCGAAGGCGACGAGGAGAACCCGTACTATCAGGGGCGGCTTTGCATGCGGTGCCTCGACGTGGCCGAGGCGATCTACCATCCCGACCGACTGCTCCACCCGATGAAGCGCGACCCGAAGTTCCGCGGCAAGGCGGACAAGTGGGAGCGGATCACGTGGGAAGAAGCCTACGACATGATCGACGAGAAGTTCACGAAAATCCGCGACGAGTACGGCGGCAAGGCCATCATCTTCGCGTCCGGTACCGGCCGCGTCACGCCGCCGATCAACGCACGCTTGGGCTATGCGCTCGGCTCGATCCAGTATTCGTACTTCCATTCCGGCAACGCGTGCTACGTTCCCCGCGTTGCAGCAGCGAACACCATCCAGGGCTGCTACACCTGCCCCGACTTCTCGATGCAGTTCCCCGACCGCTACGACAATCCCGAATGGGTCGCCCCGAAAAACATCTTCGTCTGGGGCAACAACCCGCTTATCGCCAATGCTGACGGCAACCTCGGCCATTGGGTCGTCGACTGCATGAAGCGCGGCTCGAAGCTCATCGTCGTCGACCCGCGTTTGACCTGGCTCGCGGCGAAGGCAGACCTCTGGCTGCAGATTCGCCCCGGCACCGACTCCATGCTCGCACTGTCCATGGGCAAATACATCATGGAGAGCGACCTCTATGACCACGAGTTCGTCGAGAAATGGTGCTACGGCTTCGAGGAGTACAAGAAGGCTTGCGAGCCCTACAACCTCGACTGGGCATCTGAGGTCACCTGGCTTGACAAGGAAGACATCATCGCTGCTGCGAAGTACATGTCTGAGAAGCCGACTGCCGTGCAGTGGGGCCTGGCCATCGACATGAACCTGCAGTGCGTCACTGCTTCCCAGGCGCTGTGCAACCTGTGGTGCATCACCGGCCAGATCGACATCCCCGGCGGCATGATCACCGTGCACGACCCGTACAACACCGAGGTTTGGCTGCCGCCCGATCCCCGCGAGGTCTTCACCCCCGAGCAGGAGAAAGAGCGCATCGGCTCCAACTACGAGATGATCACCAACTCCGGCATGGTCCAGTGCCAGGCGGACTCCATGATCGACCAGCTGGTCACCGGCCGTCCGTTCAAGATCCGCGCGGCATGGATCCAGTCGACCAACCCGCTCGCCTGCTGTGCGCAGGACCCCGAGCCCCGCGTCGAGAAGGGTCTTAGAAACTGCGAGTTCGTCGTAGGCGTCGACTGCTTCATGACGCCGACCCTCATGGCAAACTGCGACGTCGTGCTGCCGCTGTGCTTCTACCCTGAGCGCGAGGGCCTGCGCTCGGTGTGGTACTACATCCAAAACACCAACAAGGCATGTGAGCCGATGGGCGAGTCGAAAGACGACTTCCAGATCAACTGGGAGCTCGGCCGCCGTTGGAACAAGGACCTCTGGCCAGGTGAGACGCTTGAGGAATACTTCTCCTACCTTATCAAAGAGGCCGGCATCACCTATGACAAGTCCCGCAAGCTCAACTGGATCTACCCCGAATTCCACTACCGCAAGTTCGAGAAGGGCGAGCAGCGCCCCGACGGCAAGGTGGGATTCAACACACCGACCGGCCGCATCGAGCTGTGGTCGACGCTGCTGGCATCCTGGGGGCAGAAGCCGCTGCCCTACTTCGAGGAGCCGCCGATGAGCCCCTACAGCCAGCCGGAACTCTACAAGGAGTACCCACTGGTCCTCACCACCGGCGCACGCCACTACGAGTCCTTCCACTCCGAGCACAGGCAAATGAGCCGCCTGCGCTCCAGACTCCCCCAGCCGCTGTTCGAGATCCATCCCGACAAAGCGGCAGAGCTCGGCATCGAAGACGGCGACTGGTGCTGGATCGAAAGCCCCATCGGCCGCTGCCGCGAGGTGGCGAAGGTGACCCCGATCGTCGATCCGCGCGTGGTGCAAGCCGACCACGGCTGGTGGTTCCCTGAAGCCGACCCGGAGGACCAGGGCGAAGGCTGCTTCGCAACCTACGCCCGCAACATCAACGTGTGCCTGCCGTCGGAATGCGGCGACACCGGGTTCGGCAACCAGAGCAAGTGCTACCTGTGCAAGGTCTACAAGTGCACGCCGGAAGAAATCCCCCTGCCTGAACCGGCACAGCCCAAGGACCGCTTCGCCGAGGGCAGTTTCCGCAACTCCACCCTCGAAGCAGAAATGGAGGACTAGCCATGGCTGAGAAGGCATACGGACTGCTCATCAACTACGAGTTCTGCACCGGCTGCGGCACCTGCGAGATGGCTTGTTCCGTCGAGCACGACATCCCCATCGGGCGTTACGGCATCCAGATGGCCACCATCGGCCCCTGGCAGATCGACAAGAAGAACTGGCAGCTCGACACGGTGCCCATTCCCACCGACGAGTGCGACCTGTGCGCCAAGCGCGTTGAGAAGGGCAAGAAGCCAACGTGTGTGAAGCACTGCCAGTCGCTGTGCATGGAATACGGGCCCGTCGACGAGCTGGCGGCGAAGCTGGCTGGCGCCACGACGAAGCACGTGCTCTTCGTACCCAAGACGGGCACGGCAGCAAAGCAGTAAGCGTTTAACCCTGGCGCTGAGCAGATTTCACTGAAATATTCCGCGAAAACAACTGCTCAGCGCCAGGTCAAAGTGCGAAGAGGAAAGGGGCGAGGGCCTGTGTGCGGTGGGTACACGCGCGTATGCGTACGTTGCGGCTTATGCGGCAAGGTCGACCCTCGCCCACTCAACACTGCAGGCACCTGTCCGATGTGCGGGCAGGTCGCCGAGCCGGGAGCACAGCATTGCAGCGTCTGCGGCGCCAGAATCCCCCGGGCGCCTGGCGAGGAGGCGCATCCGAGCAATGCTCATCCCGGCATTACGGGAATCAACGGGAAACAGGCCGAAGAGGCCGGAAGGGAGAAACGATGATCGCGATGGAAGACGTCAAGCCGGTTGAAGTGGAAGCATCGATCCCAGCCGAGCAGGCGGCCGCCCCAAGCAACTCCCTCAAACGCAAGAGGCCGGAAGGCGAAGGCGCGGTCGAGATCTACTGCACCAAGTGCGGCGAGTCGGCGACCGACGGGCGCTTCAGCCCCTATGGCCCGAGCATGGAGTGGTGGTACACCATCACCGGAACCCTCGACGAAATCCAGTGGGTCTATCAAACGGACAAGAACTACTGGGCGAAGGTGGTCGAACCGACCGTTCGATGCGGATGCGGCAGCGGGCGCGAGTGCAACCCCATGCTGTGGTCCGTGCGGCAGATCCCCGCAAGCTAGGCGCAGGGCGCTCGGTTGCCAGCGGCTGTGCCTACCCCCCCGCTGGCAACCGAGCGCCTTCGGCCTGCAAACCATCCCGTCCTTTGCGAGGACGGTGCTCCTCTGCACGCTGTATCTGGATTCGAATCTAGAGAAGGTGAGAACAATGGAGAAAGACAGCGCTGCTCTCAAGCAGCCAAGACCGTACGCTGAATCGGATATCAACCGCTATGAGGAAAAGACCCCACGCTATGCCTGGATCATCTGGATCGTCACCTTCCTCGTGAGCTTCGCGGCCCCATTGGGCCAGTTCAAGCTGGTGAACATCCCCCTGTACTTCATCTATGTCCCCAACGTCAGCCCCGCTGGCGGCTTCATGCTCGACGGAGCGGGGTTCGGTATGCTCATGACCTGCGTCTCGCTCATCGGCATCGTGCTCGCGTTCCCCGCCGCCTTCATCTGCCGCAAGCTCGGCCTGAGGTGGACCATCACCATCGCCACCCTTGGAGTTATCGTGGGCGGCCTCATCCCCGCCTTGGCGGGCACCAACATAGCGGCGCTCTACATCGGGCGCTTCATCGAGGGTCTGGGAATCGGACTTGTGGGTGTGTCAGCACCGACGCTCATCACCTTGTGGTTCCCGGACAAGACCCGCGGCGTCATGCTCGGCCTGTGGTGCTGCTGGGTTCCCCTCTCCATCACGCTCGACGCGCTCGTCACGCCCAGCATCGCCGCCGCAAGCGGCTGGCAGGGCGTTTTCTGGTTCGTCATCATATTCGCCGCCGTGGCGCTCATCCTGTTCAACATCTTCTACAAGGTGCCGGGAGGCGAAGGGGCAAGCTACAACGTCGAGAGCAACTTCAAGGAGTGCGTCGTGCTCCTGAAGAACAAGGACATCTGGCTGCTCTTCATCGTCTTCGCAGTGTTCATCGCGGGACAGACCGGCATCGTCAACACCTACCTGCCGACGTTTCTGCAAACGTCGGTCGAGACGGGCGGATGGGGCTTCACCGAGCAAGCTGCGGCGATGGGGCTTTCCGTCGTCACCACGATCGGTTTGGTCGCGAACCCTGCCGGCGGTGCCATCACCAACAGGCTGCCGCTAAAGCTCAAGAGGATCATGCCTGTGCTCGTTGCGGTGATCTACCTCTTCTGCTTCTACATGATGTTCCAAACCGAGAACATCACGCTCGTGTGGGTCGGCATCGTGCTGATGGGCCTGTGCGCCGGCATCGGAGGAGGCGGCTTGCGCCCGCTCGCACCGACGATCATGAACAAGTCGGCCATGGCGGCGACGATGGGCATGGCCGTCCTGCAGTTCGCGCAGTGCATCGGCAACTGTTTCAGCCCCGTCTACGGCGGCATGATCGACGCGGGCTACACGTATTGGGACGCTTGCCTGTTCACCATCATCCCGCTTTCCGTCGTGATGCTCATCGCAGCAGTGTTCATCAACCCGAAGCCGAAGGGCAAGCCTTTAAGCGAGGAGCCCGAGAACCATAGGTAACTTGGGCCCGCAAATCGCTCAGATGATGTCGGATTCGCGAAATTCCAGGTAAACGTCTCATACCAACATACTGATTTCACAATACTGCATACCTATCACGCGATAGTGTCAGCATCGATTCATGGTCAACTCTCAGTACCCGTTAGGGGGCGGGATTCTCGGGGCGGACACCCGTTTTCATGTCCCGCCGGGCCGACGCAGGGAAGACACCTGCACTCTTTTAGGCCCTACGAGAGGAGGATCGATGGCTGACACTATCGAGAAAGTCGAGACCAATATCGAGGGGCGCGACCGCGACGATATTGGCAACTCCAAAGAGGAGAATCAGTTCAACTTCGGTGCCGGCGTGCACCAGGAAGTTGACCCTCGCTGGAAGCATCCCGGCGAGTGGCAGTACGAGGAAGACGGCATGATCGTCACGCGTACGTCCGTCTGGTCGGCACCCGGCTGCCACGAGGGCTGCGGCGTGCTCGTGTACTCCGATAAGGAGACCGGCCGCTTCATCAAGTGCGAAGGCGACCCGGACGATCCGTACAACCGCGGCGCCCTCTGCCCGCGCTGCCTCGCTTTCAAGCAGGTCGAGTTCCACCCCGACCGCATTCTCTACCCGATGAAGCGCGCTGGCGAGCGTGGCGAGAACAAGTGGGAGCGCATCTCGTGGGACGAAGCGCTTGAAACCTGCTACAAGGAATTCCGCCGCATCTCGATGACCTACGGCGGCGACTCCATCCACTGCCTGCGCGGCACCGCTCGCGACAACCAGTGGCAGGTCGGCCGTATGGCGAACACGTTCGGAAGCCCGAACGAGTACGGCTTCCTCTCCGGCACCGCGTGCTACCTCCCCCGCCTGTCGCTCATGATCATGACCTACGGCGGCATGCTGATCGCCGACTTCTCGCAGTTCTCCGCGCTGCGCTACGACGACCCCGAGTGGACGTGCCCTGAGTGCACCATCGTCTGGGGCTGCAACCCCACCATCTCCAACCCCGACTTCTTCATGGGCCATTGGGTGACCGACGCCATGAAGCTCGGCTGCAAGCTCATCTCCGTCGAGCCGCGCGTCACCTGGCTTGCCGCGCACGCCGACATCCACCTGCAGCTGCGCCCCGGCACCGACACTGCTCTCGCCCTCGCGATGATCAAGGTCATCGTTGACGAGGACCTCTACGACCATGACTTCGTCGAGCGCTGGACCTACGGCTTCGACGAGCTGGCCGAGCGCGCCCGCGAGCTCTCCCTCGACGAGGTTGAGAAGATGACCTGGGTTCCCAAGGAGAAGATCATCGCTGCTGCTCGCATGTTCGCGAACGCTCATCCGGCAAACGTCGTCTGGGGCCTCGCTGTCGACATGCAGTCCCAGGGCACCCCGTGCGCTGCCGCTATCGCTGCGCTGTGGACGATCACCGGCAACCTCGATATCCCCGGCGGCATGTGCTACACCGCGTCCCCAATGGGTGTCGACCAGCCCTCCGCAGGCGCGTGGGGCATCTACGACCTCATCAATGAGGAGATGCAGAAGAAGCGCGTCGGCTGGAAAGAGTTCCCAATGTACCGCTACGGCCTTACCCAGGCAATGCCCGACATGTGCCTAGAGTACTGCGAGGCAGGCAAAGTGAAGGGCATCTGGATCCAGACGTCCAACGGCATCGCCTGCATGAGCTGCGAGACCGAGCGCTGGTATGAGGCCATGAAGAAGGTCGAGTTCGTCGCTGCGTGCGATATCTTCATGACGCCGACGATTCAGGCGTACGCCGATATTGTCCTCCCTGTTCAGACGTGGGCTGAGAAGCACTCCGTGCGCGCTCACTACTACTTCCTCTCCGCCATCACGGGCGGCTGCGCCACCGAGGGCGAGGCGAAATCCGACTGCGAGATCAACCGCGAGCTCGCCCAGTACTTCGACAACGATGACGAGTTCAACCGCGTGATCGAGCGCCCCGAGGGCAAGCAGCACACGTGGCCGTGGAAGACCGAGGACGAGGTCTACGACGAGATCGTGAAGCCTTCCGGGTTCACCTTCCGCGAGCTCATGGAGCATGGCCCGGCTTATCAGAAGTACGTCTACAAGAAGTACGAGAAGGGCCTCATGCGTCCCGACGGCCAGCCCGGCTTCAACACGCCGACCGGCCGCATCGAGTTCTGGTCGACGCTGTTCCAGAAGTTCGGCTACGATCCGCTGCCCTACATCGAGGAGCCGGGCATCGGCCCTGTGACCACGCCCGACCTCTACGAGGAGTACCCGATGATCATGATCACGGGCGCCCGCACCACCTCGTTCTTCCATTCCGAACATCGCCAGATTCCTTATCTGCGCCAGCTCACGCCTGATCCGTGGGTTCAGATTCACCCGCGCGACGCCGAGCGCCTGCACATCTGCGAAGGCGACTGGGTGTGGCTTGAGAACCATCGCGGCCGCGCACGCCAGCGCGCTCGCGTCACCTACGAGGTGCACGAGGGCACCATCGCCGCACAGCACGGCTGGTGGTTCCCCGAGCAGGACGGTGCTGAGCCGAACCTGTACGGCTTCCGCCAGTCCAACATCAACCAGCTGCTTGCCAACAAACCTGGTACGACCGGCTTCGGCGCTGACCTCAAGTGCACGCTTGCCAAGGTGTATCGCTGCAAAGAGGAGGAACTGTAATGACTAAGAACGGAATTCTTGTCGACTACCAGTACTGCACCGGCTGCTATTCTTGCGAAGTGGCCTGCCAATCCGAGCTCGACCTGCCGCTTGGCCAGTGGGGCGTGAAGGTCATGCAGAACGGCCCGTGGCCCATCAAGGACAAGGAAGGCAACGAGACCGACCAGTACGTGTATGATTTCATTCCAGCGTTCACGAAGCTGTGCGATCTGTGCGCCGAGCGCCAGGAGAAGGGCAAGCTGCCTTCCTGCGTCTTCCACTGCCAGGCAAAATGCATGGAGTACGGCCCTGTCGACGAGCTCGTAAAGAAACTCGACGAAAAGCCCCAGCAGTACCTCTGGGTGCCGCCTTGCGCATAGGGCGCTAACAAGCATATGCAGTAAGAACAAGTGGGGCTGCCTGCGCTGACATCGCTGCGGGCAGCCCCCCATACAACATCGAAACGCGTTTCAAGGGGAGACGCGACATTGAGGTTTACGGGGGGATAAGATTATGACCGAATTCACTGCGAGCGACATCGCCAAGCAATCCAAGGTGAGCGGCAAGGCATGGGGTATGCTCGCTGTCACGTATTTCGCCAGCATCTGCGCACCGCTTTGCCAATTCAAGATCCCGCCTTTGGCGTCATGGCTCTTCCCCGCATTCCATGGAACATTGGACTCCGTGACATTCGGCACGCTTATGAGCGCGATTGCCCTAATCGGCGTCGTGCTCGCCTTCCCCGCCGCATTCATCGCCCGGCGCGTGGGGCTGAAAAACGTCATCTTGCTCTCGGTAGCCTGCCTTGGCGTCGGAAGTGCGCTCGGCGGCGTGGAGGCGAACCTCACGCTGCTTCTCGTGAGCCGTCTTCTCGAAGGCGTCGGCATCGGGCTTATCGGAGTTGCGGCGCCGTCGTGCGTGACCATCTGGTTCCCAGAGAGAAAGCGCGGGCTCGCGCTCGGACTTTGGGCGACATGGGTCCCCGTCGGATCGGTTATCGCATTCAACATCGTCCCGATGATTGCGGGAGCATTTGGGTATCAAGCAGTCTTCTTCTCGCTTGCGGGCGTCTGCCTTGTGGCGTTTGCGCTGTTTTGCATCGTGTACCGAATGCCGGAGGGTGCGACAGGCGATATGGGCATCGAGGGCACGTTCTCCGAATCGCTCAAGTACTGCAAGAATCGCCGCATTTGGATTCTCGGCGCCGTGTTCTTCCTGTTCTCGATGACGACAATCGGCATCATGAACACGTACTACAACACGTTCCTTGAAACGCAGCTCGGCTTCGATGCGCAGACGGCCTCGTCGCTGTCCTCGATCATCATGCTCATCTCGCTGTTTGTGGCTCCATTGACCGGCTTCGTGTCCGACAAGTTGCCGCTTGGACGCAAGTACCTCGTCGGCATCGTGATGATGGTTCTCCTCATCCCCACCGGTTTCTTCATGTTCTACGCTGGTGACGGCGCGGCGGCGGTGATGTGGGCAACCATCATCCTGCAAGGCATTGGCGGCGGTATGTGCGGCGGGTCGCTTCGCCCAATGGCCCCCATGCTCATGCGCAACACGGCGATGGGCGCAACCATGGCGATGGCAATCATGCAGTTCTGCCAAAACCTCGGGTCCGCAATCGGCTCTCCCCTGTTCGGAGCCGTGATGAGTACGCAGGGCTGGGAGGCTGCGAGCTTCTTGCTGCAGCTTCCGGCATACATCCTCGCGCTCGTGCTGTGCTTTTTCATCCTGCCGAGGGGGAAACACGTCACCTCCCTTGATGATGTCCCAGCCGACAAGGCATGGCCTAGAGGCTTCTAACCGCAAATCTCATCTCGAATTTCAGAAAGGGACCTTATGAAAGCACAGGACATGATCGCGCAGATTAAGAAAGCGCCCCTGACCTCGGCGCTCGAGCTTGATAGATTGCGCCTGGCAACGACCATCGGCGATGCCGTTTTACCCGAGTTCGAGCAGTACCTCGACCAAGCTGAAAGCTACCGGGAGTTCTTCGACGCCATTTACGAAGATGACAACAAGAAGAACACGAGCGTTTGGGCCGCCTGGGCCAAACAGTCGAGAAAACCCTGGATCGAGCGTTTTGATGCGAAGCTCGCGCTCACCGGCCTTCGCATCAAAAGCGACGGCCTGCCCCTAGAGTTCGGAACGGGCATCGTGCTCGCGCCGACGGGAAGCCGCGACCGCATCTGCAACCTGTACGTGTTCCCGTCGAATGGGTTCAACACCGAGGCAGCCGATTTCTCGACCTCTGTGGGCGGATCGTTCACGGTAGCGAGATACGACTTCAAGGGCGTCTACGGCGTCTACCGCTACCACGGCAGCGTCATCTTCGAGGAGTGGGAAGTCGAGGGCGACCCCGTTCCCCATAAAGATTAGCACCCTTTGCTTCCTTCTATCTACAGCTTACTGCTTTCAGGCAATTCTCCCCGTTTCATACGCGTGACAACCTGTATCCACATGCACTTCGCATAAGAGAAAGGTACGACGATGGATGAGAAAGATAGGTCCGTCGAGAGTAACCGAGGGCCACGACCCCTCGCTGAATCGGAAATAACGATCAAGGAAGAGAAAACGCCCCGCTACGCGTGGGTGATCTGGATCATCACGTTCCTGATAAGCTTTGCTGCGCCCATGGCGCAATTCAAGATCGTCTCGATCCCGCTCTATTTCATCTATGTGCCGGGGGTCAGTCCCGACGGCTGTTTCGGCCTCGATGCAAGCGGCTTCGGCATGCTGATGACGATGGTATCGCTTATCGGCATCGTGCTTGCCTTCCCCGCCGCCTTCATCTGCCGCAAGCTGGGGTTGAAGCAAACGATCGCGCTTTCAGCCATCGGCGTGATCGCCGGAGGGCTCGTCGAGATTCTCGGAGGCGACAACATCGCGACCATGATGGTCGGACGTTTTCTCGAGGGCACCGGCATCGGCCTTGCAGGAGTATCGGCCCCGACGTTGATCACGCTGTGGTTCCCCGACAAGACGCGTGGGCTCGCATTGGGCCTGTGGTGCTGCTGGGTGCCCCTGTCGATTACGCTTGACTCGATCATTTGCCCCATAATCGCAAGCTCAATGGGCTGGCAAGGCGTCTTCGGCGTCGTCGTCGCTTTTGCAGCAGTTGCGCTCATTCTGTTCTTGGTGTTCTACCGCGTTCCCGAGGGCAGCGTGGCCGGGTACAACGCCGAGGGCAGCTTCATCGAGTGCGTGAAACTGCTGAACAACCCTCAGATTTGGCTTCTCGGCCTCGTGTTCTTCATCTTCATCATCGGGCAGACCGGCATCGTGAACACGTACCTGTCCACGTTCCTCCAAAGCGCTCCCCCGGTCGGCTGGGGCTGGAGCGAGGCGGCAGCGGGCATGGGCCTTGCCGTCGTCACGGGCATCAGCATTATCGCCAATCCGCTCGGTGGCTCGGTGACTGCGAAGCTGCCCCATCGCCTGAAGCGAATCGTTCCCGTCGGCGTGGCCGTTTCCTACCTCGTTTGTTTCTACCTGCTGTTCCAGAACTCAAACGAGTCGCTCATCTGGATCGGTATCGTCTTGATGGGCATCTGCGGCGGATTCGGCGGAGGCGGCCTTCGCCCGTTCGCTCCGACGATCATGAACCAGTCCGCCATGGCGGCGACGATGGGCATGGCAGTCATGCAGTTCGCCCAGTGCCTCGGCAACTGCTTCAGCCCGGTGTACGGGGCGATCATCGATAGCGGTGCCACGTATTGGGAAGCATGCATGACCACAATCATCCCGCTTAGCGTTGTGATGCTCATCGCGGCCTTCTTCATTCGCCCTGGAAAGGATTCACCCGTCCGCCGCAAGTAACGGGGAACGACTCCCTCGCCGACGCTGCCGCACTCCCAGAGCCGCTCCAGCTACTTTCTGTGAACGATGAAGCACTTGTGGATGCGCGGATTGCGCTCGAAGTCGTGCGGGATGGTTTGCGCCGTGATGTCCTCGATTTCCACGCCGTATTTCTCAAGCGATTCGAAGTCGGGCTTGAAGGTGCGCAAATTGCACGAGAAGACGGCCCGCCCGCCCTCGCGGAGAAGGCGGCTCACGCCGATGAGAAGCTCCACATGATCACGCTGCACATCCCACGTGCGCCGTCCCATCGACTTAGAGTTCGAGAATGTCGGCGGGTCGACGAACACCAGGTCGAACAGGCGACGATCGCGCCGCGCCTCGGTGATCCACTGCATCACATCGGCGCGCTCGAAGCGGTGGGCCCGCCCCGAGAAGCCGTTGTTCGCCATGTTGCGGCGCGCCCAATCAAGATACGTCGCCGACATGTCCACCGTGCACGTCGTGCGCGCGCCGCACGCGGCGGCATGCACCGTCGCCGTGCCCGTATACGCGAACAGGTTCAGGAAATCCCCGCCAGCCGCCATCTCGCCGACCATGTGGCGCGTGTCGCGATGGTCGAGAAAGATGCCGGTATCGACGTACCCGGCAAGGTCGACCTCGAACAGCGAGCCGTCCTCCTCGACGGTCGCTACGAACGAGCGTTCACCGGCATCGCGGTACTGGCTTCCCCCGCGGTCACGACGGCGCGTCTTGGAAAACACGCGCTCGGGAGGCACGCCGAGCACAACAGGGGTAATCGCCAGGATATCGCTCATGCGATGGCGGGCCTTCAGCTCGTCGATCGACGAGGGGGCTGCGTATTCGGCAACATGAACGAAGGTTTTTCCCTCGTCCTCGCCCGCGCCTGCGTACAGGTCGATCGCGGCCGCATAGCCAGGCAAGTCTGCATCGTAGACACGGTAGCAGCTGACCCCTTCGCGACGCGCCCACTTGCGACGTTCCTTATACACCTTGCGCAAACGGGAAGCGAACTGGGAGGACGTCTCGTCGTGCACGTCAACGACATGTTCGGCCCCTCCGAACATGTCGGGAACGACGATTGTCACAGGCGCAGCAGGGGGCGTATCGAAGAGGCGGACCTTGATGCTCACGCGCCCCCGCCCAAGCTCCTCGTAAAGCGAAGGTTCGGCACCGAAGCGCTCTGCCGCGCCCTCGCCGCCGATGCAGGCGAAAACGGAGCGCGGGGGGGCGTCGGCGGCTGCGCGCACAAAGGCTGCGTCCCCCGCCGCGGAGACCGCGTTGTCGTTCGCCGGATCGATCAGCACCGCGGCAACGAGCTGCGGCGCGGAAGCGTCGAGGGGGCGCAGCGACTCCTGGGCGCGCTCGGCACGCTCGTCGGCTTCATCGAGAAGCGCGTTCCATGTCTCTTCGTCAAAGCGTCCCCACGAAGAGAAACCCCATCGGGAACGAGCCGCGCCGGGCGCCTCATCGAGAACGATCGCCCTCGCCTCGCGCTCGAGAACGCTCAAGCCCCGCGACTTCTCGTCTTCGCCGCGAGACTCTGCGAGCGCGTCGACGAAGCGGAAGCCCTCCCCCGCTCGCTCGCCCCATTTCGCATACGCGAGAAGCGCCGCCGCATACGAGCACAGAAGCGGCATCGTGTCCGGCGCGTTGCGGCCGAAGTAGGCGCGGTCGTTCAAGGGCGTACCGGAAAGATCAACCGACACCGTCGCCTTCCCCTCGTGGATGCGCACGTCGATGGCGATATCGGGGTGCGCGACGTTCACGTCGGGTCGCTCGCCGCGAACCTCGCGCAAACGATCGCAGATCGCGTCCTTCACGCGCATGCCCGTGAACTTCGTGTTGCGAAGCCCCTCGTTCGTCCCGCGGGCGCGCACGGCGATGCTCTTGCCGAGAAGCAGGATATCCTCCCAAGGCAGCGCATAAACCCCCTGGTAAAGCGCATCCGAGTCCGCTGCACAAACGCGCCCCTCAACGCAGAGCACGCGCGACGCCAGCCGCGACCAAAGACATGCGCGCAAGGCGGCCTTCGGAGCGCCGAAAAACGCCGCGCCGCCGCCAAGAGGGCGCGTGCGGCGGACTCCGAGCGCATGCAGCTCATCGGAGAGCAAGCCTTCCAACCCGGGAAGGCAGCTTGCAAAGAACTCGAGTTCTTCGGAGGTATGGTCGGGCATATGGGTTCCTTTCCCGTGGGCTGGGTAAGTGATTCGACAAGAAAGCCCCTCGTCGAGCCGGCATCGCACAAGGCTCCCGAAGCGCTCAGTGCGCAAGGGGCAGCCTTAAAGCGATCGGGTCGGTGACGAGGGGCTCTCGCAGCATCGCATCAATCGACGTTTGCCTAAGCGGCAAGGATTAATCTTCCAAGTAATCCTTCAACTTGCTCGAGCGGCTCGGGTGGCGCAGCTTCGCGAGCGTCTTGCTCTCGATCTGGCGAATGCGCTCGCGCGTGACGCCGAACTCGCGTCCGACCTCCTCAAGCGTGCGTGGATGGCCGTCTTCCAAACCGAAACGCAGGCTGATGACCTTGCGCTCGCGCTCCGCGAGGCCGTCGAGCACCTTGCCGAGCTGCTCTTGGAGCATGCTGAAGCTCGCGGCGTCGGGAGGCACCACGGCGGCGTCGTCCTCGATGAAGTCGCCGAGCTGGGAATCCTCTTCCTCGCCGATCGGCGTCTCGAGGCTCACCGGCTCCTGCGAGATCTTCTGAATCTCGCGGACGCGCTCCTCAGGCAACCCCATCACATCTCCGATTTCCTTCGGGGTCGGTTCGCGACCGAGCTCCTGGAGAAGCTGGCGCTGGATGCGCACGAGCTTGTTGATCGTCTCGACCATGTGCACGGGAATGCGGATGGTGCGCGCCTGGTCGGCGATGGCGCGCGTAATAGCCTGGCGAATCCACCAGGTGGCATACGTGGAGAACTTGAATCCCTTGCGGTAGTCGAACTTCTCGACCGCGCGGATAAGACCCAGGTTGCCTTCCTGGATAAGGTCGAGGAAGAGCATGCCGCGGCCCACGTAGCGTTTCGCGATGGACACGACGAGGCGCAGGTTTGCTTCGATGAGCTGCTGCTTCGCGTCGAAACCGACTTCCTCGATGCGAGTCAGGCGGCGAAGGTCGCGCCTCTCGAGCTCGATTTCGCCGGCGTCGGCCTTCTCAAGCTGCTCGCCCGCAGCGACGCCCGCCTCGATCTTCATGGCGAGGTCGATTTCCTCGGCAGCGGTGAGCAGCGGCACCTTGCCGATTTCCTTCAGGTACATGCGAACCGGGTCGCCTGTGAGCATGGTCACGCCGCCGTCGTTTGCGCGCTTGCGGGTCGCACGGCGCTTGCTGCGGGCCGTCGTCACCTTCGGCAGCTGCACATCGGTGGTTGCTTTAAGTTCTTCTTCGGGAATGCCCTCGAGCAGGTCTTCCTCCTCGTCGATGCCAGCCTCAATCTTGTCTTCGTCGAGCGTGGTGTCGGAGGCTTCGGAAACCTCGCTTACAGGGGGCTCTCCCTCTTCGGGATCCTCATCGAGCTCGTCCTCCTCGAGAATCTCATCGGGATTGGAAAGGTCTTTCGGTTCTTCGGCAGTCTTCTTCGATAATTTCTGGGAATCCTTTGCCACGTGATAGTCCTTTCTGGATAAGAACGCCCGGGGCTAAACCGCAACCGGGCGCAAATACACAGCGATAAAATATACCATAAATCGAGCCGAATGTGTTTGAATGTCACAATAAATCGTTCGGGTCGATGTCAACGGCAACGTTCACGTCCGCCTCAGGCGCACGAGCGCGGAACAGCGGGGCTATCACGCGAGAAAGATCATCCTCGGGCGGGCACTTCACCACGACATGCCAGCGGTACACGCCGCGCAGCTTCGCGAGAACGCACGGGCTCGCGGGAAGGACGGACCACCCGTCACCGCCGAAGTCGCGGATATGCGCCTCAAGCTCGGTAAACAGCCTTTCGGCGGTCGTACGCACAGAGGGCTCGTCCCTTCCCCAGACAAGAACGTTGGCCATTCGGACGAACGGCGGGTAGAGAAGGATGCGCCGCTTCGGGAGCTCCGCGCGAAGGAACCGCTCGCGGTCGTAGGTGGCGGCGGCGCGGATGGCGACGTTGTCGGCCTCGTAGGTCTGAACGAGCACGCGCCCCGGCAAGTCGGCACGCCCGGCGCGACCCGCCACCTGCTCAATCAGGGAAAACGTGCGCTCAGCAGCTCGATAATCGGGAAGGTGGAGCTGCGTGTCGGCGTTGATCACGCCCACAAGCGTCACGTCCTCGAAGTCGAGCCCTTTCGCGATCATCTGCGTTCCCAAAAGCACGGCGGCGTCCGCTCCGGCAAACTGCTCGAGGAGGCGCTCGTGAGCCCCCTTGCCGCTCGTGGTGTCGGCGTCCATGCGGATGACGGGCACGTCAGGGCCGACGCCCGGCATCCCGTCGAGCAGTGCGCGCAGCTCGGCCTCGACGCGCTGGGTTCCCGCGCCGAACTTCTTCAGGTACGGGCTTCCGCACTCGGGGCAAACGGCAGGCGCAATCTCGGTGTGCCCGCAATGGTGGCACACGAGCATGCGGCCGCGCTCGTGATAGGTGAGCGAGGTGTCGCACGAGGGGCAGGTGGGCACGAACCCGCAGTCGCGGCACAAAAGGAACTTCGCGAAGCCGCGTTGGTTCAAGAGCAGCACCGCCTTGCGCCCGAGGGAAAGCTCGCTGCGAAGCCCCTCGACGAGCTTGCGCGAGAACATCGCACGCGATCCGCCGCGAAATTCCGCCGCCATGTCCACGACCTCGACCGCCGGCAGCGGCTTGCCGTTCGCGCGATCGGGCAGATCTACCTTCGTCCAGCTCCCGCCCTGCTCGCAGGCATAGAGCGCCTCAATGGAAGGCGTGGCCGAGCCCATGACGAGCACGCCGCCCGAGCGCTCCACCATCCAGCGCGCCACCTCGCGCGCATCGTAGCGCGGGGCAGAATCCTGCTTGTAGGAGCCTTCGTGTTCCTCGTCGATCACGATGAGCCCGATGTTCGAAAGTGGCGTGAACAGGGCGCTTCTCGCCCCCACCACGACGCGCGCCGCACCACTGCGAATGAAGTCCCACTGGTCGTAGCGCTCCCCCTGGCTCATGCGCGAGTGCATGACCGCGACCAGATCGCCGAAGCGGCCGCGGAAGCGACCCACCGTCTGCGGCGTGAGCGAGATCTCAGGCACGAGCACGCAGGCCGTGCGTCCCTCGGCGAGCGTCTTCTCGATGGCACGCAGGTAGAGCTCCGTCTTGCCCGAACCGGTGACGCCGTCGACGACAACCACCTCGCCGCAGGCATGCTCGCGCGCACGATCGATGGCCGCAAGGGCACTTTCCTGCCCCGGCGTGAGCGCAGGCTTCGGCGAGGGGGTGAAGCCATCGAACGCGATGGTGGATGCGATAGAGGCTGAAGCAGAAGGCGCGCCGTCGAAGGTTTCAGCGAACGTGCCGCTCACCGCAGCACCCGCCAACCCGCTGCGCGCACCGTCAGGGGTCCCCCGCATGCGGCGGCGGCGAACGATGCGCACGACGCCTTTCGACTCGAGGGCGCGCAAAGTCGACGAGATTGCTCCCATCTGGGCCGAAAGCTCGGACACGCGCAGCTCGCCCGTCCGCACGGCCGCCACGATCGCCTCCTGGCGAACGGCGTTCTTGCGCGGCTCGAATGTGGAAAACTCAGGACCGGCGACAACCCAGCGATCGTCCACTTCCCCAACCTTTTGTTCCTCCAAGCGCCATCGGCCATCGCGCCCATGCACCATCCGCGGGATACCCCCCGGAGGCGTGAACAGGCGAACGCAGGAGGAAAGCGGCGCGATGTAGCGGTTCGCGAGCCATTGGGCGCATGCCGCGCCCTCCTCGTCGAAGTAAGGCTTCGATAGACCCCGAACGATTGATTTCAGCTTGCGCGCATCAAGGCCGGAAGGCCACGTTTCGTCTCCTGGTAACCCCGCCTCGAAGACATCGATGACGAACCCCACCGCCTGGCGCCTGCCGAAGGGCACGAGCACCGCACACCCCACTTCAACGGGGTAGTCGTGAGAGCGGGGAGAAGCATCGTCAACGCCTGCTCCCAACCCACAGGTGCCCTCCGCCCCGCCACTCGCCAAACCGGAGCGCTCGGCCGCACGGAAATCGACCTCAGAAGCGGCATCAACCGCGCCCGCGTCCACGGCGCTACCCGCAAGGGCATCATCCTCAAACAAGCTCTCCATCTGGACAGATGCAGAAGAATAAGCGCATACCGAATCCTCCCCGTCCGTGGCGGGCAGAGCATAGGTATAAGGCGCGTCAAGCGCTTGCGTTGGGATATCGAGAATAACGGAGGCAAGTTTCATGCCGTCAAGTATAGCGAAAGCACCGCGGGCGCACGACCCGAATCGCCGCCTTCAGCAAAACGCCGCCTTCCCGATCCAGCGAAGGCGGGAAGGCGGCGCGAGGAATTGAAAGGCTGTCGCGGAAAAGCGCAGCTAGGCGAGGCCGCACGCGGCGCGAAGCGCATCCGCGCGGTCGGTCTTCTCCCAGGTGAACTCGGGAAGCTCGCGGCCGAAGTGACCATAGGCGGCCGTCTTGCGGTAGATGGGGCGACGCAGGTCGAGGTCGTCGATGATGGCGCCCGGACGCAGGTCGAAGACCTCGTTCACCGCACGCTCGATATCGGCCTCGGGAACGTGCGCCGTGCCGAACGTCTCGACCATGATAGAGACCGGCTTCGCGACGCCGATAGCGTAAGCGACCTGAATCTCGCAACGGTCGGCCAGGTCAGCAGCCACCACGTTCTTCGCAACCCAACGAGCGGCGTAAGCAGCGGAGCGGTCAACCTTCGTGCAGTCCTTGCCGGAGAACGCGCCGCCGCCGTGACGGCCCATGCCGCCGTAGGTGTCGACGATAATCTTGCGGCCGGTAAGACCGCAGTCGCCCATAGGTCCGCCGATGACGAAGCGACCGGTCGGGTTGATGTGGATCTCGGCGCCCTCGGCGAGCTCGACCCCCTCGTCAGCGAGCACGGGCTTGATGACTTGCTCGGTCACGTCACGGCGCAGCGTGGCGTTGTCGATGCCCTCGGCATGCTGCGTGGACACGACGACCTTCTCCACATTCACGGGAGCGCCGTCGACGTAGCGCACCGAAACCTGCGTCTTGCCATCGGGACGCAAGTAGGGCAGCGTGCCGTCCTTGCGCACCTTCGCCAAACGCTCGCTCATGCGCTGCGCCAGGTAAATCGGCATCGGCATGAGGGTCTTCGTCTCCTTGCAGGCATAGCCGAACATCATGCCCTGGTCACCTGCGCCTACCGTCTCGTAGACGTCTTCCACCTCGCCGTGCTGCGCCTCGAACGACTCGTCGACGCCCTGCGCAATGTCGGGCGACTGCTCGTGGATGGCGTTCAGAACACCGCAGGTCGTGCCATCGAAGCCGTACTTCGCGCGATCGTAGCCAATCTCGCAGATAACGTTGCGCACGATGGTCGGCACGTCGACGTAGGCCTGCGTGCGGATCTCGCCCGCGACGACGACCATGCCCGTCGTGGTCATGGTCTCGCAGGCGCAGCGCACCTTCGACACATCGGCGGGCTGGCCCGACGGCGAGATGTAGCCTTGCTTTTGAAGCTCGGTTTCCTTTTCGAGGATCGCGTCGAGAATCGCGTCGGAAATCTGATCGCAGATCTTGTCCGGGTGACCCTCAGTCACCGATTCGGACGTGAATAGATACGTAGAATGCTGTTCTTCGGCCATGAAGCTCCTCCTTCATCGTTGTCGGCCGGACCACCTTGGCACAACGCCAGGTTGGTGTCGGGATCGCAGAGCCAACTCTCTCCCCCGACTCTTGATAAACGGATGTTCGCGGACGCAATTCGTGCGCCCTCGTTTATGCACGCGGTACTTTACCACATCGTCGTCTATTCTAATTGAGAACAAAAAAGAAACAATTCTCAACCGCAGCCGTTTCGCGGAGTTTCTCCCCGCCACCCTTCCCAATGCGTCGGGCTCATGTCGCCCGCAGCCCCATCAGCATCCCATCGGCATCCCGCCGCCTCGGCGGGGCCTTGCAATGCTACACTCATCACAACAGACCGACACCCCTCGGAAGGAGCGGGCATGCTGAGCAACAACGCCTATACGCAAGAGTATTTCGACATCATGGAGAGCTTGGGCGGCGACATCGAGAGCCGCCGCGCCGCCTACGATTACATGAAGAATTCCACCGCTATCGTGCACCATCAGGTGATTTCCACCTCTTTCGTACCGCGCCTCTACGATCGACGCACGCGCGAGATCATGCGCACCACGGTCGAGACGACGCACCGCATTCTTTGCAAGGTGATCGAGCACTACCTCGAAGACCCCGACTACCGCACCATCTTCGACTATGATCCGCGCTTAGCCGAGCTCATCTTGGTGCCGCGCGGCTATGACGCCGTGCTCCCCTTCGCGCGCTTCGACATCTTCCTCGACGAAGAGACTGGGGAAGTCGCCTTCTGCGAGTTCAACGGCGACGGATCCTCGGGCATGAACGAGAACCGTGAGATCACCAACTCGCTCGCGAACGCGAAGACCTTCCAGGAGTTCGCGCGCCGCCACAAAATCGAGCCTTGCGAGCTCTTCGATGCCTGGGTGGAGGACTTCATCAGCATCTACCATACCTACAAGGGACGCGTCGAGCATCCCCGCTTCGCCATCTGCGACTACCTGCAAAACGGCGTCGTAGACGAGTTCCACCTGTTCGCAAAGAAGTTCGAGGAACACGGCTACCCGTGCTGCGTATGCGACGTGCGCGACCTCACCTTCGACGGCGAGGTGCTCCACGACGCGCAGGGCCAACCTGTACATGCCATCTGGCGCCGTTGCGTCACCAACGACGTGCTCGAATTCTGGGACGACTCGCAGGCGCTCATCAAGGCAGTGCGCGCGCAGAAGGTGGCGCTCATCGGCAGCTTCGCCGGGCACATCGTGCACGACAAGCAGATTTGCGAGGCACTTTTCCATCCGAAGACGCAGGCATTCCTCACCGACGAGGAAAACGCGTTCGTCGCGCGTACCGTCCCTAAGACGCGCTACCTCGACTCGAGCGAGATCGACCTTGACGAGGTGCGCGCGAACAAGGACGCCTGGATCGTGAAACCGACCGACGCCTACGGCGCCGCCGACGTGTACGCCGGGTGTTTCCAAACGCAGGAGAAGTGGAACGAGATCATCGACCGCTTCGCGAACGGGGCAGCAGGCGCGCCATTCTTGGTGCAGCGCTACATCACGCCGTACAAGACGCACATCTTAGAGCCCGACCACGACATCGAGAGCCTCTCCGACGAGGAAGTCGACCGCGCGGGCGCTCTGTACAACAACCTTGAGGGACTCTACTGCTACAACGGGCGCTTCCAGGGCGTGTTCAGCCGCCTGGGGCCCCTGCCTACCATCTCGAAGCCCATGCGTGGCATCACCGCGGCAACCATCTGGGTCGACGAGTAGGGCGGCGGACGCATGGGCTTGGGAAACCGCATCGTGTCGGTGGTGTGCGCGATTTGCCTTGCGGTGAGCTTCGTTGCCGCCGGGTTTGTCGCTGTCGCCGTTCCCGACAACGCGACGACTTCGCTTGCCGATGCATATGCCGGGACCACCAACCCGACGACGCCGTTTTCGCACGAGGAGCTTTGCGACATGGCGCTCGCAGGGAAGCGCTACACCTTCGATATGAACGACAGGTTCGCCCTCAACCAGGCCATATACGACATCAACGCGCAAGCGGAAGCCGACGGGCGCGCACACCGCGGCTCGCTTGACACCGCCTTGTGGGACGAGATGGCAGCGCGAGACAAGGTGAGCGGAGCCGACGCGGCAAACGCTGCTTCGACCTCGCTGTTCTTCGGCCTCGCGAACACGTTTGGGGGATCCTACGACGAGGCCGACGACCTGGCGCGCATGCGCACGCTGCAGCCGAGCAGCGAGAACGTGGACATGCTGCTCGCGCAGGCGTCCGACACCTACGTGCTCGACCCCGAAGCAATCGAACACCTTGACGACGTATTCGGCGTTCTAGCGACAGCCGAACCCGTCGTGCTGGGCGTGTTCATCGCGGCCGCGCTCACCGCCGTGGGCGTCGGGTGTGCGAGCGGAAGAAGAACGTTCGGGACGGTTTTGCTCTGCGCAGGTTTGGGAACGATTGCGATTTTCGCCATCTTGGGAATATGGGCCGCTATCGACTTCGAAGGGCTGTTCGCCGTGTTCCACAGCTTGTTCTTTGCGCAGGGCAGCTGGGTGTTCAGCGCCGACTCGCTGCTCATCACCATGTACCCCGAGCCCTTCTGGATCGGCATGGGAGCAATCTGGCTTGCCACGACGATCGCCGTGAGCGCCATCTCGGCGATCGCGGGCCTCGCGCTGCGCCGCGCCTAGCTTCTCGCCACCTTCGCCGCCCTCCCGGCGTAGATTGTCGCAATACGGTGCAATCCCTGCCATCAGGCGCGAAAGCGAGTATCATATGCAGGTTGAAACGACTTCCAAAAGACGAAAGAGGAATCCGTGACTGACAAACCCGTACGCGTACGCTTCGCACCCTCGCCCACTGGGCGTCTGCACGTCGGCGGCGCGCGCACCGCAATCTATAACTGGGCATTCGCCCGCGCGATGGGCGGCACCTTCATCCTGCGCATCGAGGACACCGACCCCGAACGCTCGACCGAAGAGAACGTCCAGGTCATCCTGAACGCCATGAAGTGGCTCAACCTCGACTGGGACGAAGGTCCTGAAGTCGGCGGCGACGCGGGCCCTTACTTCCAGACCCAGCGCTTCGACACCTACAAGACCGCGCTCGAGCGCCTGAAGGACCGCGGAGCGGTCTATCCTTGTTTCTGCTCGAAGGAACTGCTCGACCAGAAGCGCGCGAAGGCGGAAGCGGAGGAAGGCGGCTACGCGGGATACGATCGCACGTGCCGCGACATCGACCCCGCCGAGGCGCAGCGCCGCATCGACGCAGGCGAACCGCATGTTTGGCGCCTGAAGGTGCCGCTTGACCACGGCCCCATCGAGTTCGACGACGCCGTGTACGGGCACGTCTCCTTCCCCGCCGACGTTATGGACGACATGATCGTCGTGCGAACCGACGGAACGCCCACCTACAACTTCGCGGTCGTATGCGACGACGCGAACATGGGAATCACGCACGTCATCCGCGGCGACGACCACCTCTCGAACACGCCGCGCCAGATCCTCATCTACGAGGCGCTCGGCTACGACGTGCCCACCTTCGCGCACCTGTCGATGATCTTAGGCCCCGACGGGAAGAAGCTCTCCAAGCGCCACGGCGCAGCGAGCGTCGAGGAGTTCCGCGACCGCGGCTTCCTGCCCGACGCGATGGTGAACTTCCTGGCCCTTCTCGGTTGGTCCCTCGACGGCGAGACGACGCTCATCAGCCGCGACGTGCTGTGCAGCGAGTTCTCGCTCGACCGCATCACGAAAAAGGACGCCGTGTTCGACGAAACGAAGCTCGAGTGGATGAACGGCCAGTACATCAAGGAGATGAGCGCCGGGGACTGGATCGACGCGAGCGTTCCTTGGCTTGCGCGCGCCCGCGCGGGCGTTGCCGCCGATGCCGAGATCTCCGAGGAGGAAATCCGCGAGACTGCGGCGGACATCGCGAACCGCCCCGAGTTTTACGAGAAGCTCTACCCGCTCGTTGCCGAGCGTGAGACGCGCCTTGTCGACGCTGCCGACAAGCTGGCCTACATGTTCTGGGGGCCGCACGTCGAGGTGCTCGACGAGAAGAGCGTGAAGAAGGTTCTCCTGAAAGAGGGCGCCCGCGCCGATGAAGCGCTCGCGGCCTGCCGCGCCATCCTGGCCGACGAGAGCCGCGCATGGGAGGCGGCGAGCCTCGAGGCCGCATGCCGCGAGCTCGGCGAGGAAGACGCGCTCAACATGAAGCTCAAGCTCGTACTGCAGCCGCTGCGCGTGGCCGTCTGCGGCAACATGGTCTCCCCGCCGCTGTTCGAGTCGATCGAGCTTTTGCCTCGCGAGGACGTGATCGCGCGCATCGACCAGGTCACCGCCGAGGTTTTCGGTGGGAACGAATAGCGACATCGAACAGGGCGCTTGCGACGCACAATCCGCCGCAAGCGCCCCTTCTACCTTGCGCGTCGCCTTGGGCGCTCCGCGCAAGGTGCTCTTCCTGCGCGATTTCTGCACGCGCCCCCAGGGCTCCAGCTGCATGAAGTGCATCGAGGCATGCCCGAAGGAGGCTATCGCCATCGCGAACGCCTCCGCCGCCGTCGATTCGCACGCCTGCACCAAATGCGGGATATGCGTTGGCGTGTGCGACGGGTTCGCAATTCCCGGTGCCTCAATCGAGGCGGTGTTCTCGCAGATGCGCAAAATCGCGCTCACGGGCGAGAAGGTCATTCTGACGTGCTCGTATCTGCTCCCTTCCAGCTTTACCCCAGCGGACAATGTGATCGCGCTGCCGTGCCTTGCGATGCTGCCGCCCGAACTTTGGACCTGCGCGCTCGCGCTCGGCATCGACCTTGCCGTCGCCGTCATCTTCGAGGAATGCGAGGCATGCAAGCGCACTAAATCTCAGGGACTTGAGCGCTTTTCCCGCGCAATCGAGCAGGCGGAAGACGTCACCGAGTGCACCGTGGCGATCACCGACGACGTTCCCGAAGCACAGGTAGCCCCGACGCTCATGCAAGCGCTTGGCGACGCATCGGGCAAGGACCGCCGCGAAGCGCTTCTCGACTTGAAGGACCAGGCGGAAGACATCGCCTCGGGCGCATACCGCATGAAGCGCAACGAATCGCTGCGCGCCTTCCACGAGCAGCGCGACCACATGCTCGCCGACGAGCGCATCGGGGGCGCGGTCGGAACCCCCGAGCAAAACGCATACGCCGAGGGGGGCATGACGCGATGCTCGCTCTCTCCTCGCCAGCGGATGCTGCTCGAAGCGGCGGACGTCTCCGACGCCGTCGCCGTGCGCAAGCGCGTGATGCTCTCCGCTACCGACGCCTCTCTTTGCGACAACAGCCTCGCCTGCGCGAAATCGTGCCCCACAGGCGCCCGCAGACCAAGCCCCACGGATGGGCAACTCCTCTTCGAAGCGCGCCTGTGTATCGGCTGCGGACTATGCGCAAACGCCTGCCCCCAAGGCGCCGCAAGCCTTCGCGAGGCATATGCCGGCGAGCTGCTCCCCCAACCTGACGCCGAATAACAAAGAGAAGAAGGCGAAAATGCTCTCGGACAATCCAACACTTGAAGAGGTGGCGAGCTATTTCGCGAACGACCAGTTCGCCACGCGCGCGGCAGGCTGCACCGTCGTCGAAGCGAGGCGCGGACATGCGGTCTGCGAGATGAAGCTCGCCGAAATCCACCGCAACGCAACGGGGAACGTAATGGGCGGCGCCATCTTCACGCTCGCCAACTTCGCACTCGCCATCGCCTGCAACATCGGCGAACCCCCGAGCGTATCGGTGAGCAACACCATCGAGTACTTTTCGGCAGCAAAGGGCGAAAAGCTCATCGCTACCTGCGATGTCGATAAATCGGGCCGCCGTCTGGGGTTCTACACCGTAGAAATCACCGACGACACGGGGCGGCGCATCGCGAAGATGTGCGCTACCTGCGCGCGGTAGACTTTTCCTTCCCGCCCGCTACGGAGACGAGCAGGATCATCGACACCATGAGCAAAAAGCCAGCCCAATCGTAGCCGGTGAACGAAGTCCCGAGCCACAGCGCGGCGAACACCGTCGCGCTCACCGGCTCCATGGCGCCGAGCAGGCTGCCCGTCACGGGACCCACGAGCGCGACGCCGTGCAGATACAGCGTGAAGGCCGCGAACGTTCCCAAAACGGCGATGGCGGCAAGGACGAACCATCCCGTCGCATCGAGAGCAGGCATGACGACGGCACCGCCCCACACGGCAGGTGCCGCCCAAGCGATTCCCGCGGCAACGCCCCCAATTGCCATGCCAACGCCCGTTGTCAAGAGGGTTCCCCACACGAACATGAGACGTTTTGGGTACATGATATAAATCGCAACGGTAAGGCTGTTGACAAGCCCCCATGCAAGCCCCGCAGCAGGAAGCGCCAGGCTCGACGGGTCGCCTTGCGTTGCGATAAGGAAGGTTGCGGCCAGGGCAAGCACAAGCCCTAGCGCCTCTCCCACGCGTGGAGGCTTCTTTGCGAGCGCGCACGCGGCGAGCATGACCCACACCGTACCGAGCGATTGCAGCACTGTGGCTGTACCGGCATTGGTGCAACCAATCGAGGCGATGTAGGAAAACTGGCAGGCGAAGAGCCCGAAGACGCCGAAAATGACGAGGCACCGAAACGAGGCTCTATCGCGCAGCATCGCAACAAGGCGCTCGCGGCGCGTCGCAAGCAGCAACACCAAGAACAGCGCACCCGAGCCGAGCATGCGGGCCGCGGTGATGAAGGAGGCGTCGATGTCGTAGTGCGCGAACAGGTACTGCGAGCACGCACCCGAGAAGCCCCAGAGCGCACCGCCCGCGAGCGCGCACACCACGCCAAAGAGAAAGCGCTCCCTACTCCCCTTCCCCACCGCTGAGCTCCTTTAAGAAATCGAGGACCGCACCGAAGAGCGCATCGCCTTCTTCAACTTTGAAATACCTAGTGGGAAGCGTGAGCTTGCGTTTCTCCACAAGATAGCGGCCGCCCGCTCGGCGAATCGGCACCATCTTGTCTCGCGGCACGGCGACCGGCTCGACGATGAGCTTTCCGCCCGCGACCGTCACCGTACTCATATGATGCTCGTTCGCGAACGCCTTCACTCGCGCCTTCGCGAACAAGTTCCTTGCCGCAGCGGGCATCTCCGGTCGCTTGGCGAGCATGTCCTGCTCGATGGCCTCGACGTCCTCCATCGTCGCCGCGGACGCGATCTTTCGGTACCACAGCACGCGCTCATCGGTGTCGGGAACGTACTCTTCCGGCAAGTAGGTATGGCCCGGCAGGTTTACCGTGATGTCGGAAAGCGCAGGCGGAAGCCCGTCGGCGGCGCCCGCGTCGCCCTCGCGCGTGGCGGCAACCGCCTGCTCGAGCATCTGCGCGAACAAGTCGAAGCCGACCGCGCTCATGTTGCCCGATTGCTCGGCGCCAAGCAGGCTTCCCGCGCCGCGGATCTCCAGGTCGCGCATAGCGATACGCATACCGCTGCCGAGCTCAGTATGCTCGTCGAGTGCCGTCAGGCGCGCCTCGGCCTCCTCGGTCAGGTTCACATTGTCGGGGAACATGAAGTACGCGTAGGCCTGGACCGATGAGCGCCCGACGCGCCCCTTCAGCTGGTACATCTGCGCCAAGCCGAGGCGCTGGGAATCCTCGATTACAAGCGTGTTCGTGTGAGGATTGTCGATGCCGCTCTCGATAATGGTCGTCGCCACGAGCACATCGAGCTCGCCCGCGCTGAAGTCCTCCATCACGCGCTCGAGCTCCTCGCGCGACATCTGCCCGTGCGCGATGCCGACGCGCGCCTCGCCCGCCGCCGCCTGCACGCGCGCCACGGCATCCTCGATCGAATGGACGCGGTTGCTCACGTAGTACACCTGGCCGCCGCGCGCAAGCTCACGCCTGATCGCGCCGGAGACGATGTCGGGGTCCCATTCCCCCACATGGACCTCAACCGGCCTGCGATCGCCCGGCGGCGTCAAGATCAGGCTCATGTCGCGCACGCCCGACAGCGACATTTGCATAGTGCGCGGAATCGGCGTTGCCGAAAGCGTCAGGACGTCGATCGACTCGCGCAGGTTTTTCATCTGCTCCTTGTGGCCCACGCCGAAGCGCTGCTCCTCGTCGATGATCACCAGCCCCAGGTCATAGGGGTTCACATCGCGCGAGAGGAGCCGATGCGTGCCGACGAGCACCGACACGCTGCCGTCGGCGAACCCTGCCAGCGCCCTCGATTGCTCAGCCGGTGTACGGAAACGCGAGAGCACCTCGACCGTCACGCCGAAGGGCGCGAAGCGATCGTGAAAGTTCGCGAAATGCTGTTGCGCTAGGATTGTTGTCGGGCAGAGGACCATGACCTGCTTGCCGTCCTGCGTCGCCTTGAAGGCTGCGCGCAAGGCGACCTCCGTCTTCCCGAAACCGACGTCGCCGCAGATGAGACGGTCCATCGGGCGCGAGCTTTGCATGTCCGCCTTCACATCGTCGATAGCCGCGAGCTGATCGGGCGTCTCCTCGTAGGGGAACGACTCCTCCATCTCGCGCTGCGCCGCGGTATCCGGGCCGAAGCTGAAACCCTGCGTCGCCGCGCGGCGCGCGTACACGTCGACCAAATCGAACGCGAGCTTTTTGGTCGCCTTGCGCGCCTTTGCCGTCGCGCGCGACCAATCCGACGTGTTCAGCCTGGTGAGGCGCGGGCTTGCCCCTTCGGGACCCACGTAGCGCGTCACGCGGTCGAGCTGCTCGACCGGAACGAACAGCTTATCGCCTTCCGCATACTTCAAAAGCAAGTAGTCGCGCGCCGTGCCGTCGATATCGCGCCTTACAAGGTCCTCGAAGAAGGCAACGCCGTGGGCAGCGTGGACAACGTAGTCGCCCGGCTTATAGGGGAAAGTCACCTCCGTGATGTCGGTCCGCCTGCGGGCGCGTGCCGTCGTCTGGGTGCCCTGGGTGTCGGAGAGCGCCACGATCGCGAGCTTCGCCTTCGGGAAGATCATTCCCAAGGGGACGTCGATGTCGACAACATTAACGACTGACCTGCGAAGACGACGCTTCGCCGACCCGTCACCCGAAAGGCCGTCCGACTCCGAGAAGTTCGCGTCGAGCGCCTCCTGGAAAGCAATGCCGCTATCGACGAGCGCGAGCTCGATGTCGTGGCGCGCGCGTGGCTCCGGCGCGCAAAGAGCCACCGTGTTGCCCCCCTCGACGAGGCTCACCAAGCGACCGAACAGCTTGTCGGGATGCCCGGCGACCTCAACGCGCTTCACGGGAAGCTCGACGTCAATCGTGCCGCCGACGCGCATGATCGACACGTACGTCGCGCGTACGCCCCCGCCGAAGTCGAGCGCGGTCGGCCCAGCGTAGAGCCCCGCCGCGGGAATCTTCGTCCCCTTCGCGCGCGCCTCTATTTCCTCATACGCATGCGTGGCGTCGTCGAAAAGCGAGCGCGGCTCGATAAGGCACGTCATCGTATCGGGGCCCGCCCATGCGCCGAGCGTCACCGGCTTGTCGTAGAGATGAGGGAGCAGCGCGTCAGCGCCCTCGAAGCGAAGCCCGCCATCGAGCTTCTCGAGCATGTCGCGCAAAACCGCGTTCGATTTCGCGGGTGCCGCGATCTTCTTGCGCGCGCGGGCGATCGTCTCCGCCGAACAGGAGTACTCTCGCACCGGGTATATCTCGACGCGCGAGAGCGGGGAGATGGTCTGCCCCGTCGAGGGGACGATGCGCCTGATCTCGTCCACTTCGTCTCCGAATAAATCGACGCGCACGGGATACGTGAGGTTGCCAGGGAAGACGTCGATCGTGCCTCCATGCACGGCAAAGGTGCCCGGCCCGTCGAGCTCGCCGGTGTTCGCGTAGCCGCGATCCTCGAGCGCGCGGGCCACGTCCTCGAAAGCCTCGACGCAGCAGCGCTCGCGCATCGCGCTCGGAAGCGCCGCCTCGCCTTCCCGCGCCGTATCGGCAAGCTCGACCCCCGCCTCGAGCACAAGGGGCGCCGCCACAAGGCTGTCTTTCGGCGGCATCATCCTGATAAGCGCACGGGCGCTCGCCACGACGACGCATGGCCTGCCGCATGCAAGCGAGAAGGCGGCCTCCATACGGCGGGCGACCTTGCGGGCATCGGGCGTTTTCGGGGAAAAGGGGGTATCGGAGCGCTCGGGGAACATCAGCACGCGGTCTTCCCCCAAATACGCTGCCATATTGCGAGCGAAGGCAATAGCGGCATCCTCACCTGCGACGACGACGAGCGTCGGGCGTGGCGTGCGGGAGAACTGAGCGCTCGCGAGGAAGGGACGCGCAGATGACGCGACTCCAAGCGTCGCATCGGTTCCCGCATCGAGCTTTCCCCAAAAGTCATCTAACGCGCCCGATTTCTCGAGCACGAACGTCAGCGAATCGATGAGCATGCGCGTCCTTCCAAGCATCTGCGGGGCGAAACAGCCCGCAGACAGCACAAAGAGCCGCATCGCGCACCTTTATGAGGGGAAACGCGAATACGGCTTCAGTTTTGATATTGTTCCCAACAGGGAGTTTTCCAAGAGCAAGTGTATCACAGCGGGCCTTCGCACCCCAACCGCCCATGCCCGCATCTCCCAAACCATCACGATGATTCAAAAAAGTACACGCTTCGTGCCAGAATTCGGGTTCAGGCGTGCACTCATTCCCTCGAGCCCCGAAGAAGCCGCTATACTTTCAGCGGAGAGGAAAGGATGAACCATGCCCCGTGAGACCGTCGCCGCGAAACGCGAGCGAGCCATCGAGATTGCCCGCCGAATGAATGAGCGCTACCCCAAGGCGGAATGCGCTCTGCATTACGATGGCGATCCATTTCGACTGGTCATCGCCGTGTTACTTTCCGCGCAAACGACCGACAAAGGCGTGAATAAGGTGACGCCCGCGCTCTGGAAGCGCTACCCCACCCCTGCCGACCTTGCGTCGGCCGACGTCACCGACGTCGAAGAGATCATCCGCGCCATCGGCTTCTATCGCACGAAGGCCGCAAATTGCGTAAAGTGCGCCCAACTGGTGGTCTCAGAGTACGGTGGAGAAATCCCGCGGGATATTGACGAGCTGCAAAAGCTTCCCGGCGTGGGAAGGAAAACCGCGAACGTCGTGCTCAACGAGGCATTCGGAATCATCGAAGGCATCGCCGTGGACACGCACGTCTTTCGGATCGCGCACAAGCTGAAACTCGTCGGCCCCTCGGCCGACACGCCCGCGAAAACGGAAACCGCTCTGCTCAAGCTCTACCCGCGCAACTTATGGGGGCCGATCAACCATCAATGGGTGCTCTTCGGGCGTGAAACGTGCATCGCGCGGCGGCCAAAGTGCGAGGAGTGCTTCCTTGCCGACCTGTGCCCGAGCTGCGGCAAGAAATAACGCTTAAAGAAGGCACTCCCGAACGTTGCCATACGCGAGGGCAAGCTCCTCGGGCGACGCCCCCTTCACATAACGCGAGCGGAGGCGCGCCATGTTTACCCACACCCACAGGCGATTAACCTCCCCATCGGGAAAACGCCGCGCCGACGTGCGGATGCGATGCTTTGTCATACCAAGCGGCTCGCCGAGGCGCTTCAGGTTCAAGGCGAATTGGAAATCCTCCATAAGCGGCACATCGGGAAACATCCCTGCCTTAAAGAATAGGTCCCTCTCGATAAAGAGACCCTGATCGCCATACGAGATGTGGCGGAGCCTCACCCGCAGGTTCGACATCGCCTGGCAAAGCATGAGCACCGGCGCCGCGTCTGCCCCCTCCTTGCCGCGTGATGCATGCTCGCGGTAGAGCTGCCGCGCCAAAACAGCGAGCGCCGCGAGCGCAAAGAGAATGAACAGGGCCGTGACCAGCATCTTTGCACCACCAGTGAGCATACCGCCCACATAGGAGTACACAATCGTCGCCGGAAGCTGTCCAATACCCGTCGCGACCATGAAGCCCTTGAAAGGCATCGAAGTCAGGCCTGCGAAGTAGCTTACGAAGTCGAACGAGACGAACGGGAGCAGGCGCGCGATGAGCGCGCTTTGGTCTCCATGCCGCTCGAAAAACCGCTCGATGGTCGCAAGTCCCGTTTTCGAGCACAGCTTTTCGACCGCTTCGCGCCCAAGCGACCGAGCAATCCAAAAGCAGGCCGCCACGACGACGACCGCTGTGGCGATTCGCGATACCCAAGCGTTGCGCTTGGAAGCCATAAATTCCTACCTGGGGAAACTAGGCTTCGGTTGCGCCGGTCCAAGCCTTCATGCCGCCTTCGAGGGTGAACACATTGTCCATGTTCGCGCCGATGACGGAAAGCACATTGGTTCCGGCCTGGGCATAGGTCTTGCCGGAGTAGCAGATGAGCACAAGCTTCTTGTCCGCGCCGTTCTCGGAACCGGTAGCGTCCTTAAGGGCCGCCTTCATCGTGTCGACGCCGTTCTGGAAGTCGCCGCCCTTGCAAGCGTCCATGTCAGCCGCGATAGCGCCCTTGATGTGACCCGCCTTGTAGTCATCGGCCTTGCGCAGGTCGATGAACACGTAATCGGATGAATCAAGATTAGCCTCGGCATCTGCCGGAGTATTATTATGTACGAGATTGTCAGCCTTCAAGACGACGCAGAATCGCCATGACCTAAAGCCTACCCTTGTTCTGGGCAGCGCGCAAGGCAGAAAGGCGCGAATAGCTTGCCCGATAATACCCGTTGCAGAATGGGCATTCGGTTGGTAAGGCCGCGAAAAATGATATCATGCGGCACTCAAATAACGCAAATCCAGCCTGCGCTATTCGGAAGCAAGCGGCCTCTTTTTCAGGTAGGTTGATTCGCGACCTCAACCGTACACTCGAGTTTCTTTCTCGTACTCAGCCGCACGCGTGCGGCTGAGTACGAGAATCCCCCTCGGGAGGCGCGGGCCGAAGCGGAGGCCCGCCCGAGAGAAAGGGGCGCCGTCATGGCAGGCAAGCAGAGGCTCTACAGGAGGCTCGACAAGGCGGACAGGGTCGCGATCGAGAACGGCCTGGACAAGCGCAAATCGTGCAGGCAGATGGCCGCGGAGCTGGGCCGCTCGCCCTCGACCGTGGCCGACGAGGTGTCGCGCAACCGCTCGGTGTCGCGGGGCCCGGGCAGGGGCGGCCGGGCCGGCGAGGCGCCCGGCGACGCCTGCGCGCGGCTGCTGTCGTGGCCGCGCTGCTGCAACGGCTGCAAGCTGCGCCGCTACCACTGCTCGAAGCGCTGGCGGGTCGAGTACTCCGCCGCCAGGGCCCAGGCGATGGCCGACGAGGAGCTGTCGGCGTCGCGCATGGGGGTCGACCGCGGCGAGGCGGAATTCGAGCTGATGATGGCCGCCATCAGGGGAGACGTCGCACGCGGGCTGTCGCCGGCGCAGATCGCGGCGTCGCGCGCGGGGCAGTTCGAGGTCTCCGCGTCGACCATATACCGCTGGATAGAGCGCGGCTACGCCGGCATGTCGAGCCTCGAGCTGCGCAGGAAGTGCGGCTACAAGAGGC